>Ga0187892_10002308_pt1 | contig 38933 bp, 34 predicted proteins | sample MA1701073metaG_FD_139345 | JGI IMG/M metagenome (GOLD analysis project Ga0187892, IMG submission 139345) | Bio-ooze microbial communities from a basaltic lava cave in the Kipuka Kanohina Cave System on the Island of Hawaii, USA - MA170107-3 metaG ... | reverse complement strand
TTCCGGCTTCTTGTATTCAGCCAATAATCTGTCAATCAGTTCTGAGTCAATTGCCATCGTTTCTCCTTGTTGAGATTGTCTTTCACTCGATGGCCGTTTACACACTTCTTTTTATACCCTCTTCTCAGTCTGTGCCGCTCAGCCGGTTGAGCTTGCCCGGAGAATCGGACGGACGGATCCGGGGAAACATCGCTCCGCGAAGAATGTCCACGAAGTCACCGGTGCCTCATTGTCCGGATCTCAGCTCGACCATTCATGTGAAGAGTCACAACTGTCATAGGAAAGGAGAACTCCATGGCAAAAAGTAAAACCCGAGCGCCAATGATCAGCGTCTTCATTGCCTCCCTCCTCCTCACTATCTTCATCTTCCTGCCTGTCTGTCCGCTCCAGGCGGCCATTCCGACCGGTACGGTCATCGGATCGGTGAGTGACGAATCTGGAGCCATCATTCCTGGCGCCAAGGTGAGCATCACTCATCAAGGTACGGGAGCTGCTCGTACGATGCCGACCGATTCCGCAGGGAATTTCAATTTCCCCCTCCTGGGGGTCGGAACATACACCCTCAAAGTGGAAAAGGAAGGGTTCCAGACTTTCATTCAAAAGGAATTCCTCCTTCAGGTGGATCAGAACCTCACCATCCCTGTGACGATGAAGCTGGGAGAAATCACTCAGGAGGTCACCATTGAAGGGACGACGGCCGGAGTTGACCTTGTGAAGGCCACTGTCATCGAGGTGGTGGACCAGCGGAGAATCGTTGACCTGCCCTTAAACGGCCGCAACCCGCTGCAGCTGCAGTTTCTGATGCCGGGCGTCGTCTTTGATAATGTCAGTCAGGGACACGGACAAGGTCAGAACGAAGGCGCTGTCGTCAACGGGAATCGTCCCGGTTCGAATTACTTCCTGATGGATGGTGTCGACGCGGTCGACTCTTACCTCGGTGTGGCCCCACAGTTTCCGTCTCCGGATGCGTTGCAGGAGTTCAGTGTGCAGACTAGCCAGTTCAGCGCGGAGTTCGGACGCAACGCCGGCGGTCTGGTCAACGCGGTTGTCCGGTCTGGGTCGAATCAATTTCATGGAACGCTTTTCGAGTTCTTGCGCAACGAGAAGTTGAATGCAAACGAGTTTTTCGCCAACCGCGCGGGAAGAGCAAAGCCGCCTTTCAAGCTCAATCAATATGGAGGAACGCTGGGTGGTCCCATTATCAAGGACAAGACATTCTTCTTTGGTTACTACCAGGGGACGAATCGCCGAAAAAGCAACGTCGTTACAATTCCAACGGTGCTGACCTCCCGGCAGCGGCCGGACGTCAATCCTAACGGCGTTGCCGACTTCTCCGATGTGTGTCCTGGCGCGGGCTGCCCGCGAGATCCTCGTACCGGTCAGCTGTTCCCGAACAACATCATTCCCGTTGACCGGCTGGATCCTGTCGCCGTGCGATTTGTCAAAGGGGTGATGCCGTTGCCGAATGCCGGCAGTAGCTTCATTTTCAACGGACCGAATGCAGGTCCCAACGACAAACTCGATGAGACCCAGTTTATCGGTCGTATCGACCATTCATTAAGCGATTCTGACAAACTCTTCGGGCGCTACTACTACAACGATGACACGGCATTTGGCTTGACCGGCAACATCCCGACGCAAACCTTCACCAAGCGTTTTCGCAACCAGAACTTCGGTTTGAATTGGACTCACACCTTCGCTCCCACGCTGTTGAATACAGCGACGTTTGGATTCAACCGCCTATGGCACCGCCGTGGTATCGACCAGGATGTTGGCTGGGAGGACTTTGGAGGACCTTGTAGCTCCTGGGGATGCCGAAAGTCACCATACAATTTGCAGTACGTTGTCAGCATTGCCGGATCGCTCAGCACGGGCACCAATGGAACCTTTGGCCAGCCGCGAACGGGTTTTCAAGCTTCGGACACGCTCAGCTGGATCAAGGGCAGTCACTCTCTGAAGGTCGGAGGAGACTATCGACGGGAATCGGTCAACCGGTTTGAAGACTTCCTGACCGAGCCCCAAATCAGCTTTACCAACCAATTCAGCGGCAATGCACTCGCTGATTTTCTCCTGGGGCTTCCGGCTTCGTTCCGTCAAGACACACTAGTGGAAAGCCAGCTGCGCCGCACCCAACCGAGCTTGTTTGTTTCAGACAATATCAAGCTTGCTTCCAATCTGAGTCTGGATCTTGGAATACGCTGGGAGCCATTCCTTCCTCCGGTGGACAATCTGAACGACCAGATCTGCCTGGACCCGACCTTTACCAAGCGTTCACAGTTCTATCCCAACGCGCCGCCCGGAATTCTGTTTCCGGGCAGTGTCGTCGGCAGCGGCAATGGGGACGGAGATGCCGATTGCCCGCGGCAACTGGTTCCGCATCGCTGGATGAACTTTGCGCCGCGCTTTGGCCTGGTATGGGACCCGTTTAAGAAAGGGAAGACTTCGATTCGAGCGGGCTATGGAATCTTCTGGGACCAGTTCCAGTCGATCGGGTACAACCGTTTTTCGACGGCACAGCCCTTTGATATTTCGCGCAACATTTTTTCGCCCGGGAATCCCAGCAACAACTATGCGGCCAGCCTTTCCGGCGATCTGATTTACCGCAATGCCGGCGTCAGCAACCCCTATCCGTTCTCTATTCCACGGACACCTGCTCAGCGTGCCGCCTTCCGGTGGGAACCTCCGGCTTTGGAGAATGTGCTGAATCCCGACTTCAATTTGGGTTACGTGCAGCAATTCAATTTGAACATCCAGCAAGAGTTCAAGGAGGATTACACCTTCTCGATTGGCTACATTGGAAACAAGGGGACTCATCTCTGGGTATCGCGTGAACTTAACTATGCGATTCCTCAGCCGCTCAGTGTCGCGTCCGCAGCGGAACAGCGGGCATCGTTTGACGAGAGGAGGCGTCTCAGCTCCATTCGCTGCACCGCTTCGGATGGACGGAGCCTGCCTTGCTACGGCCGTTTCGAGCTGGAAGATAACGGAATGTGGTCGACCTACCACTCGCTGCAAGTGACGCTCAACCGGCGCTTCAGCCGGGGCGTGACACTACTCGGTTCTTATGTATGGGCCAAATACATCGACGTCTTTTCCTGGGGGCAAGCCGGGGGGAACGGACCCAGGAACCCTTTCAATTTTGCTGCCGACCAGGGGCTATCGCAAAACGATGTGGATCATCGCTTCGTAATTTCCTACCTGTGGCAATTGCCTCGGTTCGACAAGTTCACCGGCGTTGCGAATGCCTTGTTGAACGGATGGCAATTTAACGGGATCACAACCATTCAAGGAGGCAATCCCTTCACGGTGGTGAGCGGCAGGGATCAGTCTCTGGTAGGGTTCGGCGCCGATTTCGCAGATCTGACCGGGCAGAATCCCTACCTCGACAATGGCCGGCCGAACGGCGACCTCATCGAGCAGTACTTCAATATCAGCGCTTTCCGTGTGGCGGCCGACGGTACCTTTGGCAATGTGGGTCGAAATACCATTCGGGGGCCAGGAATCATCAACTATGATTTCGCGGTTTTCAAGGATTTCGCCATATCGGAAACCTGGGGCAAAATCCAATTCCGAAACGAGTACTTCAATCTGTTCAACAACGTCAATTTCCGCAACCCGCAAAACAGTCTGGCCGCGGGGGCTTCGTTCGGGAAAATCCTGGCCACACGGGATCCGCGGTTCATTCAGTTTGCCCTGAAGTGGATTTTCTGAGTTGGCATAGTTGTTTTCTAGGTACGCATGCTAAGGGAGCAGATCTGCTGATCTGCTCCCTTAGCTTTCTTCCCCAGTGTTCCTAAGGCCGCTGCCTCCGCATTTTCCTTTGGCGGCCGTCCAACTCCTCCTTACAATGATCCCAAGAAGCAAGTGAGTTGAAACTGCCGGGGTGTTGGTACAGATAATGTTTGGCGCGAACGCCGTCATTTTGATCTGGCTTGGTTGCACCACTAGTGTGCTTGCGCAGAGCCGATCCGTGACCGTGGAGCAGCATTACCAGCGCGCGCGAGACGCGCTGGCCCAGCACGATCTGCAGCGTGCCAGTCAGGAATATGCGGAAATTCTGAAACTGGATCCTCAAAATGTTGAGATCCTGACGGCGCAGGGCATGACCTTGTACGGCCTCGGCAAACCCTCAGCGGCGGCGGCTTCCCTCAAGGCAGCCTTGAGCTTAAATCCCGGTCAGCCAAACGTGGAACTGTTTCTCAGCCTGAGCCAGGCAGACCTCGGGCAATGTACCGAGGCAGCACCTTTGCTGCGCAAACACTTCAACCTGGCGACGGAAACAAAACTACGACGCCTCGCAGGCATTTCTCTCTTGACCTGCCATCTGGCGACATCTGAGCTGGACCAGGCCGCAGAGTTCGGGCGAATGCTGAAACAATCATTTCCTGGTGATGCTGATGTCCTGTATCACCTGGCTTCGGTTTATTCCCGACTGTGGAATCAGACGGTATCCGAGATGGTGGCCAAATCGCCCGATTCTTTCCGCGTTCACCAGGTTGCCGGTGAGGCACTAGAGACCCAAGGTAAACACCAGCAAGCGATCAAAGAGTATCGTCGAGCAGTGGAACTGAATCCGAAAGCGCCACATCTCCATTACCGTGTTGGTCGCCTTCTCCTGGCTGACGGCAAGGACACGGACACAGATAAGAAAGCTCTGGAGTCTTTTCAGCAGGAACTGGTTGTCAACCCGCAAGACGCGTTGACGCATTACGAGATGGGCGAGATCTTTCGGCGTAACCGTGACCCTGCCGTGGCACGAACGCACTATCAGCAGGCGATTGAGCTTTCTGCGCAGCTTGTGGAGGCACGCGTAGGGCTTGGCAAGCTCTATCTTGACGAACGTCAGCCGGACAAGGCTTTGAAGGAACTGGAACAAGCTGTGCGTCAAGATGCTCGCAACGCTCAGGCTCATTATGCCCTGATGCTGGCGTATCGGGATCTGGGGCGATCTGAGGAGGCACAGAAAGAGTTCGCCGCGTTCCAAAGTCTCGAAAAGGAAAAAACGCAAAGCTTCAGCACGCTCCTGCAATCGCTGTTGACCGGGGGCACTCGTCCGTCCCAATGAGTATCTCTCGCCGTTCATTTCTTTCCTTCTTGTGCGGATCGGCCGCACTTGCTCCCTATCTTCCAGTTTCCGCTTTCAGCAAAGAGAGAGTCGCGAATCGGATCGCGAAACCAGGTTTCTCTTCTTCAGAACTTGGCTACAGCTTCACTGACGTGGCGGCCAAGGCCGGATTGACGGCACGTAACTATTTTGGTGGAGGGACACAGAAGAAGTACATTCTGGAAACCACGGGTTGCGGTGTGGCCTTTTTCGACTATGACAACGATGGCTGGCTCGACATTTTCATTGTTAACGGCTCGCGCCTGGAAGGGTTTCCTGAAGGAAAGGCACCGACCAATCATCTCTATCACAACAACCGCGACGGCACTTTTAGCGACATTACCGAGAAGGCGGGCCTGGTGAGACACGGTTGGGGCCAGGGCGTGTGCGTAGCCGACTATGACAATGATGGGTTTGAAGATCTGTTTGTAACCTATTGGGGACAGAATGTCCTCTACCACAACAATGGCGACGGCACGTTTACCGATGTAACACGGAAGGCCGGTCTGTCAAGCTCTTCCAGCCGATGGGGAACCGGTTCTGCCTTTCTGGACTTTGACCGCGACGGCCACCTGGATCTATTTGTGTCGAACTACATTGTGTTCGACCTTAAAACCGCTCCCGATCCCGGCAGCAACCCCTACTGTCAGTATCGTGGCTTGGCGGTGAATTGCGGACCAAGGGGCATGCAAGGTGAATCGAACCTCTTGTACCGCAACAATGGCGACGGGACTTTCACCGATGTGTCGGTGAAGAGCGGTGTGAACCTTCTCAGTGGTTATTATGGTCTGGGGGTTGTGGTAGCCGACTTCGACAATGATGGGTGGCCCGACATCTATGTGGCCACGGACACCACGCCCTCCATCCTTTTCCGCAACAACCACGATGGAACCTTTACCGATATTGCTGTCTTAGCCGGGTGCGCCTACGATGAAAACGGCAAGGCACAAGGTGGAATGGGCCTCGCGGCAGCCGACTATGATCGTGATGGCTGGCTGGATGTATTCAAGACAAATTTTTCTGAAGAGACGCCCAACCTCTATCACAACCGGGGCAAGTCCATGTTCCACGATGTGGTTTACTCGGCCGGCATCGCGAAGAACACTCGTTTGGTTGGCTGGGGTAGCGGTTTCTTCGACCCTGACAATGATGGCTGGCCGGATCTCTTTTACTGCAACGGGCATGTGTATCCCGAAATTGCCCGTGCGGCGATGGAAGCGCAGTATCTCCAACCACGAATGCTTTCCCGCAATTTACGCAACGGCCGATTGGAAGACGTCTCGTCGCAAGCAGGCACGCCCGTCCAGGTACTTTCCAACGGGCGTGGCTGCGCTTTCGGAGATTTCGACAACGATGGAGACGTGGACATCGTGATCAACAATATGAACGATGTTCCGTCGCTCCTGCGATGCGATCGGAAGAATGGCAATCACTGGATCAAGGTTCGGCTGGTGGGCACACGCTCGAACCGCAGCGGCATCGGCGCACGGATGAAGTGTGTGACCGGCGACCTCGTTCAAATCGACGAAGTCCGCAGTGGCGGGAGTTATCTGTCGCACAACGATTTGCGTATCCACTTCGGATTGGGAGCGGCTGAGAAGGTGGATCTGTTGGAGATCCGCTGGCCCAGCGGGCAGGTCGACAATTTTCAGAATCTGGCTGTTGATCGGATTGTGGTGGCGAAGGAGGGAGCGAGAGACGTCGAAGGAAGGTGAAGCCGTATCTCGCACAACGAGCTTACGCCGCAGGACAAGGGAGTGATAGTTACGGCCACCAGCGCTGGGTTGCGGTCCTTCAAATATGGATGATGACCGGCGCACGCATGTTCATAGCTATTGTGCGTGTGAGTTGATGGCTGCAGGGGAATCAGCTCTCGGGAGGAGGGGGAGCTGTGAAAAAAATGAAGATAGCCTCTTTCCGGCAAGAAGAGTGCGCAGGAGCGCCCGCTCCACCAGGTGGAACGCGCGCTCCGCGCGCGTTTTCAGCTATGGATTCAGAACCGTCATAAGAGAGAATCGCCTATTAACGATCCCACGGGTGGAATGGTCAGGATAGAGCGATGAAACCGGCATGACGTGTACTCCCACAATCCTATTCGTTCTGTTCGCCGCTTTCCTCTTCGGATCAGAGCGCGTGTCCGCGAAGCCTGGCCAGCGCGCCGAAAACGCCGAAGCGCGGTTCTCTCAGGGGCTCGCTTTTCTACGCGCCCGTGATTTTCAAAAGGCGAGAGAAGAGTTCAAGGCAGCGATTGAGGCGAACCCCAAGCTGGCTCAAGCACACGTGTATCTCGGGGTGGTGGAAAACCAGCTCGGTAGCCCAGCTGTGGCCATCTTGCACCTGCGCGAAGCGCTCCGGCTCGATTCATCGTCCGATGCGGCTCATTACAACCTCGGTCTGGCTCTGCTGCATGTTGGCAACAGTGACGAAGCCGTGCTCGAATTCGAGGAGGCCACCAAAAGGAATCCGGCTCTCACGGATGCCCGCTACAACCTGGGCGTCCTTCTGAGTGAGAAAGGACGATTTCGCGAAGCGATACCACACCTTGAGGCGTCCCGGAGGGCGAGACCAGGCGATTTCGCAGGTTTAATTCACCTGACCCGGGCTTACCTCGGCGATAAGCAGTCTGGCAAAGCTGTGGAGCTACTATCTCCCATGCGCAAGCAACAGGTCTGGCAGATTCAGTATCTGCTGGGGCTGGCCTTCATTGATTCCGGAAAAACTGAGCTGGCGCTGCCGGAGCTGCGCGAGGCCATCCGCTTGAAGCCGGATGACGCGTCTGTGCAGTACACCCTGGGGAGCCTGCTCCTCCGCAGCAAAGAGCCTTCGGATCAAAGTACTGGCGTCAAGCACGTCGAGAAGGCCATTGAGCTGGCGCCCAATGAGGCGGATTACTACATCACTTTGGGTCGCCGCTTGATTGAGCAACAGGACTTTGCGCACGCCGTTCCTCTATTGAGGCGCGCGGTCGAGAAAGTTCTGCCTTCCGTTGACCTCTATCTCATGCTCGGCCTATCCGAGGCGCAGGTGCACGGGGCCGAGGTCGCCCGCCCTTTCATCGAAAAGGCTGTGGCAATGAAGCCGAACATAGCACCAGCCTTGAATCTGCTTGGGAACTGTTATTTTCGGCTGGGTTCTTATGCACAGGCGGTGAATGGGTACCGCAAAGCTGTTGAGCTGAACCCACAAAGCGACAAGTATAACTACGATTTAGGGCTAGCCTTGGAACGGCACAACCGGCCCGACGAAGCGCTGCCATTCGTCGAAAAGGCAATTCAAATCCAACCTGGTCACAGCGGTGCTCATTACCTGCTCGGCAAGTTGCATCTCCGCCTCGGTCGCTTGGCTGAGGCGGTGAAGGAATTCGAGAGCTGCGCGAAGCTGGAGCCCGAACCGGAATTCGCCTACTACCAGCTGGCCCGCGCTTACATGAAATTGGGTGATGCTGCCCGAGCAAACGAGTGGAACGCTAAGTTGAACGATGTGAAAGCAGCCAAAGACAAACGCGTGGGGCTCACCCATCCGGAGTCCGCAACCTCGAATCTGTTGGAGTCTGTGCAGCCTTGGGAGTTCCAGGCTGGGGGATCAAGTTTCAAACCTTCGCGTTGAGACCGTAAGGCCGAGGGGCCTTCGATGATATCTCCTTCAGTGGAGTCATTCATCGCCGAGAGGTGATCAGGGGCGCAGCCCAACGAGGGTCATGCCCGATACGTTAGGCCCAACTGACCTGCTCCTACCTATTGAATGTTGCGTGCACTGCAGATCGCATTCCTCCTCGGTTCGCTGGCCGGGGCTCTGATTTCCAGCAGGATCGCCCGAGCTCGCTCCGAACCATTCTCACAGGCAGAACAAGAGCTGGCCAACTACGTCGATATCGCGGAGCGGTGCGGCTTGACGGCAAAGACTCTGATCGGGGGAGAGAAGTCCAAAGAGTTCATCCTTGAGTCCACGGGGGGCGGCGTAGCGCTCTTTGATTTCGACAACGATGATTGGCTCGATATCTTCCTCGTGAATGGTTCCCGCAAAGAAGGGTTTGCCGCAGAGACTGCCCCCACAAACCACCTCTACCGCAACAATCGAGACGGCACTTTCACTGACGTTACGGAAAAGGCCGGGTTAGTGCATCACGGCTGGGGGCAGGGCGCCTGTGCCGCAGACTACGACAATGACGGGGACAACGACCTGTTTGTCACCTACTACGGGCAAAACGTTTTCTATCGAAACCGAGGCGATGGAACGTTCCAGGAAGTGACCCGCGAGTCGGGGCTGCTCACACCGCAACCCGAATGGAGCACTGGCGCTGCATTTCTGGACTACGACCGCGACGGCAAACTCGACCTGTTCGTGGTTCACTATGCGGCCTACAAAGACGCCATGCGATTCGGCCATGGCTCAGGACAGCATTGTCAGTGGAAGGGGCTGCGGGTCTTCTGTGGACCGCGCGGCCTCGAAGGAACACGCAATACGCTGTACCGCAATCAGGGGGATGGCACCTTCCGCGACGTCTCGGAATCCACCGGGATCTCGAAGACCGGCACGCACTATGGATTTACACCTCTCGTTCTCGATTTCGACAACGATGGCTGGCCTGACATCTACGTGGCCAACGATTCCACGGCATCGCTTTTATTTCGCAATAATCGCAACGGCACCTTCTCCGAACTGGGCGCCTTGGCAGGAGCTGCATACAACGAAGATGGCCGAGGTCAAGCAGGCATGGGAGTTGACGCCGGTGATTACAACCGGGATGGCTGGTTGGACATCGTTAAGACCAACTTTGCGGATGACACGAGTACTCTGTATCAGAATCAACGCAATGGCACATTTAATGATGTCACCTATCCAGCAGGCCTCGGGGTCAACACTCGTTACTTGGGTTGGGGCACTCACTTCATTGATTTCGATAGCGACGGTTGGCCAGACCTTTTCATGGCTAACGGCCACGTCTACCCGGAGGTCGAGTCGGCGCCACTGGATTCCGTTTATAAGCAACGCAAGATCGTTTACCGAAATCGAGGTGACGGAACATTTGAAGATGTCTCTTTGCGCGCCGGGCCAGGCATCAGGCTGGAAAGGTCAGCTCGCGGTGCCGCGTTCGGAGATCTGTTTCACACTGGCCAGGTTGATATCGTAATCAACAATATGAATGGTGCTCCGAGCCTCCTGCATAATTTCACGACTGGATCGAACCACCAGCTCAAGCTGAAGCTGATCGGCACTCAGGCGAACCAAAACGCTCTCGGCGCGCGCGTCACTGTCGAAGTCAAAGGACGCCAGTTGATCGACGAAGTGCGCAGTGGAGGAAGCTTTTGTTCCCAAAATGATCTCTCGCTGTTCTTTGGGTTGGGCGCTTATGAGCAGGCCGATTCGGTTCAGGTCCTTTGGCCAAGCGGACGTGTGGAGGCGTTGAAGAGGGTCACAGGAGGACGATGGCTCATCCTTAAGGAAGGTCAAGGGGTGCTGGCAGCGGAGGATTTCCAACCCCCACCGAAGCTTTGAGAGAGAAAACCAGAGGCATAGGACTAAACCGACAGACCGTGGCCAACGATGACGCGATGAGAATGAGGTGAATGCCGAAAGACTTGGCCACACGAATTCCTTTGATGCCATCAGCGCTACCGGCGGCTTTCTTGAGAATGCAGGGCTGGTGGCATGTCCCGGCGCGACGGGTCCCTTTCATGGCCAAAGCACTCCAGACTAACCAGAGGTGAGCGTTTCATTCTCCCTGCTTAGCCCTGATTCTCATCCCACTAACCCAATATAAGACGGCTGTAACGGGCGGCGAGTAAACACTCGCTACCAACCCGTTCAGTTGTCCTTCCCTCTCTTCCCTTTCCCCGCTTTTCATCCCGCGTCAATTTGCGAAGAACTGATTCCTGCTGAACCCCTGAGCCGAAGTGCAGAATCCATCCGACGAGTTCCTGCGTGTCACTGACTTCGAGAACCATTCTGAGGCGCCCATCCTTGAGTGGCGTCAGGCGTTGGCTGGAGTGCCAGGTCTGGTCTTTCGCCTTTGATCGGACAAGCAAAGTGCTTGCCCTCTCGAGGCCGGCCTATGCTACCGCGCAGTGGGCCCCGAGTCGTGCATCGGAATCGGAATCTGCTCGACCACGCGGATTCCGTATCCTTCGAGACCCGCAATCTTTCGTGGGTGGTTGGTCAGGAGGCGGATGTCTTTCAGATTCAGCCGTGCCAGGATCTGAGCGCCGGTTCCGTAGCCACGTTGCGATCGCTTCACGCTATAGCTCTCGCCCTCTACTGCCGGCATCCCGTGGTACAGAACGCGGTTATTTCCTTCCGACTTCACGACTTCAAATCCCCGGCCCGTCTGGTGCATGTAAAGCAAGACACCACTGCCTTCCTGCGCAATCATCTCCATCGAGCGTTCCAACTGGGCCTGGCAATCACAGCCAGTGGCATGAAAGACGTCGCCCGTGAGGCAGTGGGAATGGACCCGCACGAGCACCGGTTTCTCAGGATCGATCGTCCCGTACACCAGCGCCACATGGGTTTCCCGGTCGATCTCGCACTCAAATGCCAGCATTCGAAATACCCCATAACGAGTCGCCAGATCGGCTTCAGCCACGTTGTGGACAAAGCGTTCCGTCTGCAAACGAAACTTGATGAGGTCGGCCACGGTGATCATTTTCAAATTGTGAAACTTGGCGAACTCATGCAGTTGTTCGACCCGAGACATGGTGCCATCATCATTCATGATTTCGCAGATGACGCCGGAGGGGTTGAGTCCTGCAATGCGAGACAGGTCAACCGCCGCTTCGGTCTGTCCGGCGCGCACGAGCACACCGCCTTTTCGCGAGCGCAACGGAAATACATGGCCGGGCCGGACCAGGTCTTGCGGTTGAGTGCTGGGATGGATCGCCGTCAGAATCGTCTGGGCCCGATCGGCCGCCGATATTCCGGTTGAAACCATCCGTTTTGCTTCAATCGAGACACAAAACGCTGTCCCATAGAGCGAGGTGTTGTCACTCACCATGAGTGGAATCTGCAATTGGTCAAGCCGGTCTCCGGTCATGGCAAGGCAGATCAAGCCACGGCCATAGCGGGCCATGAAGTTGATGGCATCGGGAGTCACTTTCTCTGCGCTGATAGTCAGATCGCCTTCATTCTCCCGGTCCTCGTCATCAACGACAATCAGCATCTTGCCGGCTTGGATGTCTGCGATTGCTTCTTCAATGGTAGAAAAACGCATGAGTCAGATTCCTGTGATTGATCCCTAGAAGCCACGTTCCTTCAGGTATTCTTCTGTAAGCCGCGACTTTACCGGGCGGCTCTTCCGCTGCTCTAGCATCGACTCGACGTACTTCGCCAAGACGTCGCACTCGAGGTTCACCTCATCGCCAATCTTCAATGTGCGCAAGTTGGTGTTCTCCAGTGTATGGGGAATGAGGGCGACTTCGAAGGCTGCCGGCGTGAGCGATGCCACCGTGAGGCTGATGCCGTCCACGGCGATCGATCCTTTTTCGACCACGTAGCGATCGATGGAGTCAGGCAGGAGAAATCTCCACACTGCGAATTCTCCGTCGGCGTGTATCGCGAGCACCTTTCCAACTGCATCGACATGACCTTGAACGAAATGTCCGCCTAGCCGGCTTGTTGGAAGCAGCGGTCGCTCGAGATTGAGCAGGCTTCCCGCTTTCAGGCTTCCGAGACTCGAACGGTCGAGCGTTTCTTGGGAGAGTTCAACTTGAAAGCTTCCCGCCGATTGGCGGCGAACAGTGAGACAAACGCCGTTCACAGCGATACTGTCTCCAAGCTGCATGCTCTCCATGACCCTGGCTGCCCGAACTTCGAGCACGGCCGAAGTGGCTCGCCGATTCATGGCTTCCACGCGCCCAACTTCTTCGATAATTCCAGTAAACATGGTTTCCTTGGCTGGTGCTGCCTCCCAGAGCAAGCCTGCCGCGAGCTCTGCTGGACTAGAGCGGCGCATTTCTCAGTGGTCTGCGTCCGAGCCGTTCCTCTTACTGACGTAGGCCTCCACTAATAAGTCCTCTCCGACGTTTTCAATCGATGCAAAACGCAACTGCAGGGAACGACCTAATCGGACGAACCCTTCTCCGCCGGCCAGTGGGAGGGGCGACTGCCCGCCCAAAATCTTTGGGGCAATGAAGCAGAGTAGTTTGTCCACCCGTTCTGAACGGAGCGCTTCAAAGTTCAACGTGGGGCCTGCCTCAATGACAACACTTGTGATCTCGCGCCGTCCCAACTCCGTGAGGGCTGCTGACAGATCGACTTTCCCTCCCGTTGTGGTCGTGGGCATCACTTCCACTCCACACGCCTCCAACTGTTGTTGTCGCGCCGTGTCCCGTTGCTGGCTGCAAAAGACCAGAATATCGCCTTCAGCTCGACTACGAACCAGCGTTGAACATGGCGAAAGTCGCAGCCAGGTATCCACAACCGCTCGCAACAACGGCCTTCGCCGCTGCAACCCAGTCCGATCGGTGAGCCGGGGATTGTCAGCCAGCACTGTTCCTATGCCTGTCAGAATCGCATCGCTTTCGAAGCGCAGTTGTTGAACTCGCTGTCGAGAGCTTTCGTGTGTGATCCATTGCGAGTGCCCATCCGCCTGCGCAATCTTGCCATCCAGGGTCATTCCGGCTTTCAACGTCACAAATGGCGATCGCGTCTGGATGAACTTGCAATAAGCTTCGTTCAGCTTCAGTGCTTCGGCTTCACCGTTGCTCGTCTCGACCGCGATTCCGGCTTCACGCAAGATACCCAAGCCAGTACCTGCCACCAGCGGATTGGGGTCTCTCATGGCTGCGACTACCCTGGCGATACCCGCCGCGATCAGCTGGCCAGTGCAGGGTGGTGTGCGGCCTTGGTGGCTGCAGGGTTCGAGAGTTACAAAGAGTGTGCTGCCACGTGCCGCTGCTCCGGCCTGTTCCAGAGCCAAGGTTTCCGCGTGTTTCGTCTCTGCGTAACGGTGGAAGCCCTCGCCAACAATCTGACCATCACGCACCAGCACCGCTCCCACCATGGGATTGGGACTGGCCAGTGCTCGTCCACGGCTGGCCAAGTCCAGAGCGTGTCGCATAAAACGCCCATCGTTGTCGGCAGAGGTAGCCATCTACTCAGACTCAAACAACGACTCAATGTATTGCTCAGCCGAAAATTCAACGAGATCGTCCACCTTCTCGCCGACTCCGACATAGCGAATGGGAATCTTCAGCTCGCGGGAAATTGGAATGACAATGCCTCCCTTGGCTGTGCCGTCAAGCTTGGTGAGAACAATGCCGGTAACGCCGGCGGTGCGTGTGAACTCGCGAGCCTGTGGCAGGCCGTTCTGGCCGGTTGTGGCATCAATGATGAGTAGCACCTCATGGGGTGCTCCGGCAATCTCTCGACCCGCAATGCGCTTCATCTTCTCGAGCTCTGTCATGAGGTTATTTTTAGTATGGAGCCGACCGGCAGTGTCTACGATCAGGATATCAATGGCGCGCGATTTCGCTGCTGCAATGGCGTCGAACAGCACGGCGGAGGGATCGGCGCCTGTCTTCTGGCGGATGACGGCGACTCCAGCGCGCTCTCCCCAAACTTCGAGCTGCTCGATGGCTGCAGCGCGAAAGGTGTCGGCCGCACAAACCAGAACCTTTTTCCCTTCCTGGGTATGCAAATTTGCCAGTTTGCCGATGGTTGTTGTCTTTCCGACTCCGTTTACGCCGACAACCATCAGCACCTGAGTCCCATTGACAGTGCCAAGTGTGGTTGCCTGGTTCGAAGCCTCAATGATCTGCCGTAATTCCCCCTTGATCAGCGTACGAAGTTGTTCCGGATCGTTCACCTGCTTTCGGTTCACTTGACCACGAATCTTTTCCAGAATCTCCGAAGTCGTCTGGGCTCCGATATCCGCTCCAATCAGGACACCTTCCAGGTCTTCCAACAACTCCGCGTCGATAACCTTCTTCCCTTTTACAACATCCTCGATCCTGGCAACCAGGTTGTTCTTGGTGGATGCCACGGCTGCTTTGAGTTTGCTGAGGAAACCTTCCTGCTTCTCAGCCTTGCCAAACAAGCTCATGCGTTCCTCGATCCCATTCCATTCAATGTCCGGAGCCAGCACCGGGTGCCGGATTCCACGCTCCAGCCGCCGTATCATACCACTTCCGGCCATCTGACGGCACGGTGCGCGGTATCTTGGAAATGGTTACTCGTACTCGGTTTGCGCCCTCTGGGAAAAACCAGGACGAGGACGAACATATTCATCAAATGTGGCGCCGTGGGAGTCGGAAGGCGTTGTGTGTACAGCCCCAAAACCCCCTTGAAGTTCCCCTTTGTCTAGGGTGGACCTTATCTTCATCGAACGTGGTGCTTCTCAGAAGGTTCCGGTGACTGACTGATGAGGGACGACAGGTCGAGGAAGAACCGTGCAGTGTGGACCAGCTGATCGGCTGGTCCGTGACAGTTCGAGTCTCGCAACAAAAAGCCACAGGCCGCAGGAAAGCAGCGGTCTGATACGTCATTAGGACAGTGCGACGACAGAACTTCTATAGGTCCGGGTTAAGTTCCTGAGCGGTCTGTTCCAGGTAGTACCGGGCACGGTAGAGATTGGAATGCGGCTTCAGGGTGAGAACAATGAAGTATCCCGACTTCAACGGCTGAATCAACACATTCAGATTCTCGAAGCGACTGCTGATTCTTGCCGGAATTTCGCCTAAAGGGTGGTGCACAGACTGCAAATGATGCAGCACGATGCCTTGGTAGGCGAGATGGAGTCGATGGGTGTCATTGTCCAAAGCACCTTCGCAGTGGACGCACTCGCCCTCGTAGTCCGCGAATCCGGCCGCAATGGCTCCGTCCACAGCATCCAGCAGTTGTTTGAGAGTCGCTGAATAGGGTGAGATCAATCTGAGTTACCAGCGTTGTCAGATGGCTAGCGCTTCAGGGACGTTGTCTTGCACCATCAAGTCACCTTTCTCGATGGCACGGTTGAAGGCCGCAACGACGTTCTTGTCATACTTGATTCCGACGTTCTTGTTGATTTTCTCAACTGCGAACTGGAAGGTCAATGCTTGCTGGTAGGGTCGGTTTGTCGTCATTGCATCGAGGGTGTCAGCCACCGCGATAATACGCGCAATGAGCGGAATTTCCGGTCCTTTCAAGCGGTCCGGATAGCCATTCCCGTCCCACTGCTCATGATGGGAGCGCAGGCCAGGAAGCACGTTGCGCATCTGCTCAATGGTTTTCATGATGTTAAACCCTTTGACAGGGTGTTGCTTCATGATCTCGAATTCTTCGGGTGTGAGGAAACCGGGTTTCTTTAGAATCTTGTCGTCAATTCCAATCTTTCCTACGTCGTGGAGCAGGGCCGAGATGCTGATTGTTTCGACGGTTTTCTCATCAAGGTCAAGAGCCCGCGCGACGATTACCGAGTATTTTGTGACCCGGTCGGAATGACCTCGCGTGTAAGGATCCTTTTCATCGACAGCGGCCGCCAGAGCCCGAATGGTACCAAGAAACAGCGCTTTGTTTTCTTCCCCGGCTTTTCGGATTTGCTGGATGTAGAGCTCCAGGTCGTCCGTCATCTTGTTGAAGGTTTCGGCCAGCTCTCCGATCTCAGTACGGCTCCGAATTTGAATCTTCTTGGAGAAATCACCGCGCGCGATCAGTTGCGTGCTGTCGGCAAGTTGCTGAATGGGATTGGTGATGGCCCGTGCGCTGAGAAGTCCGACGCATCCGGCCAGCAACAACATCAGGACGCCCCAGCGGATGGTTTCAGCTTTCATTTCAGCAACCGTTGCAAAGGCATCGTTCTCGTCAATCTGGACGATGACACCCCAAGGCGCTTCCGTGACCGCAAAGTAAGTCCCGAGCATCATTTTTTCCTGGCCGTTATCATCCACCTTGAAAGGCCGGGTCTCCTGCAGTCTCAGCTTCCCCTTGGATTTGCGCCATTCGTCAACGAACCCTCCGACGATCTCAACACGACTGAGATCCATTCCAGCGGGCATTGTCTTGGGATCCGGATGGACAACAATCTGCCCGTTGAAATCGACAACGTAGACCGTCTTTCCAGCGATGCTGTTCTCCAACACCCAATGGAGAATCTCGTCCAGTTTGAGGATGACCGTTACCGCTCCAACGCCCTTGCCGCGAGACTTGATGGGGCTGGACATGATAATGACGGGCTTGGTCTCCTTCCCCAGTTCGATGGTGAGCGGCTCGCTGAAGAAAAAGGTCTGGTTCTGGCTGGCAGAATGAAAGGCTTTCGCAAGGAAATGCTTGGTCACGCCTTCGTCGTCGATGTTGTGAACCCCGGCCTGCACACCGCTGCCCGCATTGTTGAGAATGTTGATGTATAGGAGGTTCTTGGAGCGCCCGACGAAATCTTCAAGTTTCTTGTCTAGTCCACGATTTCCTTCCAGTTGGAGTTCCTGGCCACTGCTCAGATCCAGCGAACTTGCCATGAAGTTGTCCACTTGATCGCGTGCATTGCTCAAATAGACCGAAATCAATCGTGCCAGGGCCTGTGCGATACTAATCTGAGTAAAGCGTTCTTGAGTTTGAAGTTTATCGCGATTGAATTGAATGAGTTGGTAGCCGTAAAACCCCAATGGACCAACACTGACAACCATCAGCACCAGCAGAACGTGGTGCAGAACCTTTGCGCGTTTCATGTTGAGCATCACCTTGGAAGACTCCTGGCGGGAGGGAATTAAACCCCGACACTTCCAATCTATCGACAGCTCAAAACTGCGAGCTTAGGGGTTTCGTCGGCTCACGGGCGGAGTAGCAACGAACCACCAACCGCGATCCAAATGAAAGATCTGCATGCCCTTGCCCGACCTGACAGTTTCGCAAAACCTGGGCTTCGCATTTGTGTTGGAGCCTTAGCGCCGGTATAATTCGCCCCCTCACCGCTTTCAACTCCTGCAAGCTGAGGACGCTATGATGAAGACCCACGTTGCCGCATGGCTTTGCCTTCTGTTCCACGGTTCATTCCTTCTGGCTGGGGATGCGGAAAACCGGCAGCTGTACACACTGATTGCTATTGGCCCGCCGATCTCCCAGGCTGAGGCGATTCGTAAGCACTTCACTGCCAAACAGCTGGCCGATGGATCGGCTGTCGCTGCCTACCGTGGAGACTTTGTTTGGGCGATTCAGGTTGAGCAGAGACCCTTGATCAGCATTGATGACGGGCAGCCATCCGAGATGCGTTCATTGCCAGACGGTCTCTGGGTGCACACGGCTCGCTTGACGACCGGCCGATCCCACGCCCATTACTATCAGATTGCCGGCAGAACTCTCGAAGGTAAACGCTTTGACACTGCAGCGTACACCGACGACTCCTATTCCCAGCCGGGAGTGCCGCAAGGAAAGCTTTCTGAACAGTTGGTCTATGAGAGTCAGGTTTATCGTGGCTGGAAGATTTCCTACTGGATCTATGCGTCGCCGGGAGTTGACCCTAAAACTCCGTCACCAGTGATGGTCTGGCAGGATGGCCACCGGTTTGTTTTTACTGCAAATCATGCGCGTCTGCTGACTGTGGTCGAGAACTTAGTGCACCAAAAGAAGATTCCACCGATGGTGCTGGTGCTGATTGCTCCCGGCTATATCGGCGATTTCGACAATTCGGAATACGTGCCGAACAACAATGTCAGGAGGATGCGAAGCATTCTTTATGACACGGTGAACGACGACTACAACAAGATGGTTGTGGGTGAGATTTTTCCCCACGTGGAGACAAGGTACCAACTGCGATCCGACGGCTACAGCCGGGCGATTGGCGGCCAATCTTCCGGAGGAATTTGCTCACTCAACGCTGGCTGGTGGCGACCCGAGGCATTCGGCAGGGTACTTTCCCGGATTGGAAGCTTCACTGCACTGCAATGGCGGCGAGGACAGGTCAACCCAGAGCGTCGTCTCGGACTTGACGACCCAGCCGATGTGCTGGACGGTGGCCACATCTTTCCTTTTCTGGTGCGCGCTCGTGACCGGAAGAATATCCGGATCTGGTTGGAGGATGGCAGTAACGACCTCGAAAACCGCTCGGGGAGTTGGCCGTTGCAAAACATTCAGTTGGCCAATTCGCTCAAGATGAGGGAGTACGATTTCTACTTGAGTTTCGGCAACCATCAACACAGCACCGAGCATGGCGATGCTGAACTTCCAAGGGCCATGACCTGGCTGTGGCGAGGCTACGATTCTGCAAAGACGAGTCAGGAATTCGTCATCGACGCTGAAGAAAAGACAAAACCCTACTTCCGGGTGGGAATCGTCAATCGATAGGCGACAAGTGACGAAGCGCTGGGCGTAGACGCTGATGGCACTCTGGAGGGCAGACACAGAATCCTTGAGGACTGTCTTCGAGGAGTTCGTCGGTCAACCACTTCCGTCATTCCCGTGAAAGCGGAAATCCAGTTTCATTTCGACTCGCGCAGACACTGTTGCGCCAAGCGCGGTCTGGATTCCCGCTTTCGCGGGAATAGACACAAGGGGACTCTTAATTCGCGGATGGCCGCTAAGGGTCTCGCTGCATTCCCGATCCTGGCACCAGCTTGTTATTCTTGAAGACCAGACGAAGTCTGCCGTAGTGAAGGACGCGGATGCCCTGTGCGGCAAGTTCCTCCACTTCGTCAGGCTTGCCCATCACACGCAGCACTTGTTCAGTGCTGGAACCAAATTCAACCACTTCCGGTTCCTTGCTTTTCTTCACGGGAGGGGCAACGGGCGCTGCCTTCGGCACTGATGACACGACTGCCGGAACGGGTATCTCGACCGGCTCGGCAGGCCCTGGCGGCAGCTCTAGTTGCTTATTCTCCAAGCGGTCGAACAACCAGGGCCCAAGCGCGAACATCAGCCCAAGCGCTAGCCCAGCAGCCGTGGTGACCTTCACCTGCTTCCAGAAGAGGGCATCATTCCGACCTTCCCGAAGCGTGTCATTGATTGCGTATTCCACGCGCGTATGGTTGTCCCCTGCTGCCAGTTCACGGTCATACTTGGCACGGGAACCCGGATCTGTGAGCGTCTCGCGGATCCGATTCAACAGTTTCATCCTCGCCTCAGCCGGCGTCGGATCATCACGGGTTAGGTCGGGTTGCACCTTGCGCGCTAGTGTGCGATAGGCCTCTTCAATCTCTTCAATCGTTGCAGAGGGCGTGAGGTTCAGGGATTCGTAGTAGTTCATGCGACACTCAGGAGAGCTGTAGACCCGCTTAGAGTGCTAGCCTGCACAGTGTCGCAATTCTCGGCGCAGTTGTCTACCGGACCGTGAAGAACTCCCGGCGCGAAGTCCTCCGGTAACGGCCCGAGCTTCCAGGGCTGGTGACCGAGATTGGCACCACCCCAGGAGTTGAGATCAGTAGCGAAGCGGTACAAAGCGGTCAGGTTCTGATCATAGCCTCCATAGGAACAAGACAAACGCCAAAAAGCCGCCACCAAGAGCAACTCCACCCCAGAACCGGGTTGGCTGGATTTGCCACCACATGTAGAGACCTGTCCCAATCCAGATGAAAAACCCAAAACAAACGACATCCACCACCACACCCCAGGCGTCGTTGAGCAACGATTGCTGTTCGAAACCACCGCGAGCATGCAGACCCGTGAGAAAGGAACTCCATCGAAAAGGCTGATCCTCAACTAGGAGGCGCTGCTGGTCAATGAAGTAAGTGATCTCGGTCGCCGACCAAAAGGAAAACAAGTAAATGTTCAGACGCTGCGGGTTGGGTTGATAAACTCCAAAGGAACCATGCAATCCATTATCTTGTAGGATGCGCGCGCCGGTGCTTCGAAAATCACCCGTTTGCGGGACTGTGATCTGGTAGGGGCGGTCAAACCGAACAGTTCGTTCAGGTCCTCCATCGGAACGCTTGAACCAACCCGGATGGCTGAATGGCAGGGAACTGACCCCATACATCCCGAACCAAGGCAGCAGGAACAGAGCCAGATAAATGTGGGTTCGTCGCAGAAACAAATTCAGACTCATAACAGAATGAAAACCAGGGTCTCAGATGGAAAACAAGAAAGCGGCAAACAATCCGAATCCCAACAGCAAGCAGGCGCTGCCCCACATGCGGGTTGATCGGAGCTCCCACCACATCCATAGACCCGACAGCGCCCAAAAGACCATGGCTACAATCACCAGGTCCACTGAAACGGCCCACGTATCTTCCAGGAAGAGATCATGCTGGTAACCGCGACGCCGGTGCATGCGCTCGAGAAACGTGTGTGTGCTGAAAACCTGGCGCTCCACTACGAGCAGGCCGCTCCTTGGAGCAAACGTGATGCGCCGGGGAAAAACCGGATCCTGACGCAGAATGGTTATCCGTTCACCTTCTGGCCTTTCCTGCACACTGAAGGTTCCTTCAAGGTTGAGACCCTTGAGGAGCTGAAACGCGATCTGCCTGGCTGTGGCTTGAAGCGGAAAGATGCCTGTGTAGATCTGCTCGCTTTCCTTTTCGAACTGGACGGGGTTATCGCCGGTCTTGGTGAAGAACGGGCGGTGGTTCATGCCGATTGTGCTCAAGGCATAGACCAAAATCCATGGCGTTAGAAACAGTGCCAGATACATGTGCGACCGGCGCAGAAGCTTTGAGAACATGCTAGCCCTGTAATAGTGAGCTGGCTGGAAGGGGCACGTGCAACCTGTGCCGCACGAGATAGGCGGTGTAAACGAACACCTCGCGCAACGAAGCCAAAAGGCGCGACTTGAAGCTGGACTCAATCAGGCTGTTCTGGGCTGGCGAACCATAGGCAGTGATCTGATGATCGCGCAAGATTTGCTTGATACGGAACAGATGGAAGCCGTCGCTGACGGCAATGACTCGTGTAAACTTCTGTTGCTTGAGAAGCTCGATGCTCTTCTCAAGGCTGTCGATCGTTGTGGCTCCGCTCACCTCGGTAAGAATGCAATCTCCCGGGATGTTCTGTTTCTCCAGATACGACTTACCAACCCCCGCTTCCGAAAAGCGTCGGTCGAGGCCGTAGCCTCCCGTAGTGAGTACCCGGTGGGCGAGGTTTCTTCTGAACAGTTGCGCCGTGTGATCCAGCCGGGCGCGAAAGACGGGGGAAGGGCGTCCGTTGTACTGGGCAGCGCCAAGCACAACAATGATGTCAGCCGCCTGAGAGTCGTCGAGCGTGGCGGCGCGCCGGATGAGGACGAACAGAACAAGGATGTAGAACAGAACCACGAGCGGCAGGTAGGTGAAGAACAGCTGAAACAGAACGCGCTTACCACGCGGTTTCATGACGACAGGTATAAGGACAATTCTTCGGCAGGGATGGAGCCTTCCCTTACGAGCCGGGCGGGCTCGTGGGTGAGGTCGAGAATCGTTGAAGGAGCGGAGCCATTCGTGTTCCCTTGGTCCAGCACGAGCTCAATCTTCCCGCCCAATTGCTGAAGCACTTGGTCTGCAGTCGAACATGGAGGATGGCCTGATAGATTTGCGCTGGTTCCAATCAAGGGCAAATCAATGGCTTGCATCAACATCCGCGTCAAGGGAAGATCCGGTATGCGCACACCCACTGTGCCAGTGCCGCCGGTTACCTTACGCGGCAGAGTTTTGGCAGCGGGCAGGATCAGAGTCAATGGGCCAGGCCAGAAGCGCTCCGCAATCTCGTAGAATCGGTGCGGAATGTCCTCGGTAATCTGCTCGACCTGGTCGACGGAGTCCACCAGTAGAAGCAAAGGCTTCCAGTCCTGCCGGCCTTTGATAACAAAAATCTGATCGACCGCCTGCAGATTGAAAGGATCGGCAGCCAGTGCATAGAATGTCTCGGTGGGCACTGCGATGACACTGCCCCCCAAAATCGCGGCCGACGCGATCTGCAATGCGGGTTCATCGGCAGAGTTTCCGTGAATCTTGATTCGTTGTGTTAACATCCTGCGGCACCGTATCATAACTGCGAAGAGACCGTCAACGCCCGTCCAGACGGCCTATGCGGGAGTTCGCCACGAATTTGGATGGGACAGCAGCTGCCGCCACTTATGTTGATTACTTCTGCTTCCAACTCTCGATTGAAGCAGCTGCGTGCTGCATTGCGGAATGGTGGGTCGGACGCTCAGGGGCAAGTCCGAATCGAGGGCGCCAAACTGGTGCGCGAAGCCATCCAAAGTCACCTCCTCGTTGACGAGGTGTATGTGTCCGAGAGTTGTCGACGCGATTCAGAGACTCAGGTACTCCTGAACCGGATTCCAGGCGATCCCGAGATCGTAGAGGTTTCAGATCGATTGTTTCCGACCATTGTGAGTACAGAGCATCCCCAGGGATTGCTGGCGATCGCCAGAATACCGTCCTTCCAGCTCGACGCGGTGTTGCAGCGTTCATCCATCCTGTTGGTTGGCTGCGAACTCCAGGATCCCGGGAACCTTGGAACGCTGTTGCGTTCTGCCGAAGCTTTTGGTGTTGAGGGTGTATTGCTAACGCGAACTTCGGTGGATGCATGGAATGAAAAGGTGGTTCGGGCCTCTGCCGGGTCCATTTTTCGCTTGCCCTGTCTTGGCGGGTTTGAAAGCAAGGACCTCCTTGGTAATCTGGTGCGAAACCGCTTTCATCTCGTCGCAGCGGCACCAAGGGCGGCGATCGACTTTCGCAAGGCCAACTATGGGGATCGCTTCGCTCTGATCCTGGGTAATGAAGGAAAGGGGTTGAGCCAGGAAATCTTGAGCCAGGTCCAGACGAGAATTCAGATTCCGATGGCGGCTCGAATCGAGTCGCTGAATGTCGCTGTGGCCGCATCCATCATTCTCTGTGAAGCCGCCCGGCAGAGACGAGGGTCCGGAGGGCATGAAAGTTGATCAGAAACTATCGTGGCGCACCTTTGAGAATGCGGTTGCAAGGGGATGCCGGTACCGCTGTGCTACACTAGCGCTACCACATACCGAGCTGATTCAAAGGGAATTCACTTCGAGAGAATCGGCGGTTGCCGAGGTTCATTTTCAGGAAAAGGAATTGTATGAAACAACTTGTTAGGCTCCTTTTGTTTTTGGCCTTCGTGCCGGGTCTAGGGGCACAGAACGTCCAGGTTCAAGAGTTCGCGCTCGACAACGGCTTGAAGTTATTGATGGTTCCTCGCAAGGGGGATCCGAACGTTGCGGCTGGCTGGATTGCCAAGGTCGGATCGGTGAACGAACGCCCTGGAATTACAGGCCTCTCGCATCTGTTTGAGCACATGATGTTCAAGGGGACGCACATCATTGGGACAAACAACATCAAGGAGGATCTGAAGCTCATCGACGAGATGGATGCTTTGAAGGCAGAGATCCGGAAAGAGGAACTGCTGCTGATTCAGCGGCAGCGGCTAGGCGAGGTTGACGACATCCTAGATCCGAAGAACCGCAGCGCACGCCACCAGGAGCTGTTGGCGGAATACGACAAGATGCTGAAACGCCAGAAGGACCTGATTGTGAAGGACGAGTTCGACCGGGTGTATACAACGGCGGGTGGTTCCGGCATGAACGCAGGCACCAGCGAGGATTTTACGGTGTACTTCATCAATGTTCCCGCCAACAAGCTCGAACTCTGGTTCTGGATGGAGTCCGATCGGCTGTCCAATCCGGTGTTTCGCGAGTTCTACTCGGAGCGCGATGTCGTGCGGGAGGAGCGGCGCCTGCGAACTGAAAGCACACCGACCGGCAAGTTTCAGGAGCAGTTCGAGTCGTTGTTCTGGCAATCTTCACCCTATAGTTGGCCAGTGGTTGGCTGGCCGAGCGACTTGGACGGCATTACGCGCACAGAGGCCAAAGCCTACTTCGATGTGAACTATGCGCCCAACAACCTGACTGCCTCCCTCGTAGGCGACTTTGATCCAAAGCAAGCCATCGAACTGGCCAAACGCTATCTCGGACGTCTGAGGCGCGGACCGAAAGAACCCGAGCCGGTGAGAACTCGTGAGATGAAACAGCAGGCAGAAGTCCGGATGACGGCGTATGCCGAGACCAATCCGGAAGCGGTGGTGCGTTACCACTCGGTGGCGGATGGACACAAGGACGAACCTGCTTTGGCGATTCTTGCAGATCTGTTGAACGGCCGGACAGGACGCCTGTACAAGTCGCTGGTACTCGAGCAAGGGCTGGCCAACGCTGCCTCGGCGGGCGTTGAAGGCCGGAAGTATGAGGGCTATTTCGAGCTGCGCGGTGTGGCCAAGCCCGGAAAAACGCCTGAAGAGGTGGAGGCCGCGATCTATAAGGAGATTGAGAAACTAAAGAAGGAACCTGTCGGTGATCGGGAGTTGCAGAAAGTGAAGAACCAGAATGCGGCGCAGGATTTCAGACGCCTGCAGAGTAACTTCAATCTGATGATTCAGCTTTTGCTTCGCGACTCAGGCCGCGGTTGGCAACATATCAACACGGATCCAAAATTGTTGCAGGCAGTCACTGCTGCAGACATCCAGCGCATCACTAATGCCTATTTCACTCCTGAGAATCGGGCCGTTGCGATCTACTACACGAAGAAGACCGAGGCAGGGGGAACGGATGATCCGCTCTTGACGGGCCTGGACGATCAGGAGAGACAACAGGTGCAGCAGGTGAAAGCAATGGCTGCGCAGTTGAAAAAGGAGCAAGTGCAGCAGTTCCTCCAGCAACTGGAACAGCAAGCAGGCCAGGCGCCTGCTGACAAACAGGACATGATGCAATCGATGCGAAAGATTCTGGAAACACGCCTGCAGGCTCTTGAGGGGGGAAAATAGCGATGCGGCAAACGGCGTTCGTTCGAGGGTGTGGCCTCAGGTTGCTTTTCTGCATGGGATTCGTGACGGCCCTGTATGCGCAAGCTCCATCCACTGGAAGCGGTATTCCCTCGCATCCACGGGAGCTCAAGTATTCCAAGCTCACTTACGCGCCGCCCAAGGCGGCAACCCATCGCCGCGTTCTAGCCAACGGTATTGTGGCTTTCCTAGCAGAAGACCACGATTTTCCTCTGGTCAATGTGTCTGTGCTGGTTCGCACGGGGAGCTACCTGGATCCGAAGGGCAAGGAAGGTTTGGGCGCCATGCTGGGAAGCCAGCTTCGGGCAGGAGGAACTACCTCGATGCCTCCTGACAAGTTCGACGAGGAAGTCGATTTTCTAGCCGCGACAATCAATAGTGGCGTCGGCGACACCCAAGGCACGGCGAATCTTAACTGCCTGAGCAAGGATATCGACAAAGCCCTGGACCTGTTTGCCGGCATGCTCAAGGCCCCCGGCTTTCAGCAAGACCGCATCGATCTCTACAAGAACCAGGCGCTTCAGGGCATGGAGCGCCGCAACGACAAAACGGAGAGCATTCAAGCGCGTGAGTGGGGACGGCTCATGCGCGGTGACCAGCACTTTTCGACGGTTCCAACAACAAAGACCTCAATCGAGTCCATTACGCGTCAGGATCTCATCGATTTTCACAGAAAGCTCTATCATCCGGCAGCGTTCATCCTGGCAGTCTCCGGCGATTTCAAGACGGCTGAAATGATCTCGCGGTTGGAAAAGATGTTTCAGGGCTGGTCCATTCTCACGACCAGCGTGCCGGCCGTTCCCAAGCCGCTGCACACGCCTCAGCCCGGCGTCTACATGGTGAACAAGAGTGACGTCAACCAGGGCCGCGTCTCGATCGGACATCTCGGGACCATGCGCGACAATCCGGACTACTATGCGCTAAACGTCATGGACGACATTCTGGGTGGTGGGGGATTCACCTCCCGCATCATGTCGCGCGTACGTTCTGACGAAGGTCTTGCGTACAGCGCCGGGTCCAACTACGGTTTTGGCGTCTACTACGACGGGGTCTTTCAGGCGAGTTTTCAGTCCAAAAGCCCGACGGTTGCGCAAGCCACGGCCATCGTGCTGGAGGAGATTGAAAAGATTCGAACCCAGAAAGTCACCCAGGAAGAATTGGAGACCTCTATCAATTCCGCGGTTGAAGTTTTCCCCAGGTATTTCGCCACTGCTGGGGCCATTGCCGGCACCTTTGCCAATGATGAATACACCAAGAGGAAACCCGATTTCTGGGACACCTACCGCGAACGCGTCCGTGCTGTGACAGCAGATGATGTGCTGCGTGTCGCGAAGAAATATCTAGCGCCAGACAAGGTGGCAATTCTGGCCGTTGGGAATGTCGACGACATGCTGAAAGGCAATCCGGACAAACCTGAGTTCAGCCTGAAGAAGTTCTCCAAGTCTGGAGATATTCAGAAGATTCCCTTACCAGATCCCTTGACAATGGTATACCCGAAAAACTGACCAATTTAGGCGAAAGGTAAAGGCCCGGTACCTGAGAATCGCGAAAGCTTTCTCATTTCTGTGGATCTTCGATCTTCGATTCTCAGCGAGGTGTTTCTTCCGCTTTTGCCCCTTGCCCTTTCGCCGACATGAGTCCGAGGAGGCTCAAAGAATAATGACAAACTTGCGAAGACTGGTAGAGTCCTTCATTGTCCTGGCTTTAGTCTCCTTACCAGCACAACTACACGCGCAGAAAAACTTTGCCGACGAAGTGAAGCAGGCGGAGCAAACGTGGATTGCAGCGGTGACGAGCATGAACAAAACCGCGCTAGAGGCAATCCTCGCAAAGGAACTGGTGTACACCCACTCTACAGGGCTTGTTGAAGACAAGGGCCAGTACCTGCAAGCCCTCACCAGCGGTAACCAGAAGTACGATTCGATCGAGTACGAAGCTCCTCTAATCCAGACTTACGGGTCAACTGCGGTGGTCGCGACGAAGGTTGTGATGAAGGGAGCAACCAAAGGGCAGCCTTTCAACAACCAGCTACGGCTTTTGCATGTTTGGGTGAAGCAAGGTGGGAAATGGAGTCTGGTCGCGCATCAAACTACGCGACTGCCCTAAAGCTTTTGCTTCGGGATTTTTCAAAGCGCCAGCCACAAACGAGAGCTGATTCTGGCTGTCTAATTCCGAATGGGATTCAGCTTTTTAGAAGAGGCGTATCATTTTTGAGCAGTTTGGCAGCTATCTAGAGACAAACTTTTCAGACTGTACGCCCTGGATTCGATGACTGCGGGCTCAAACTGTTCTGAAACTAAATGAGATAACGCCGCCAGCCTGAGGCGAGTCGAAGGTGCTGTAGTTTTTGGCAGCTACCTTGCACCTACTTGAACAAAGCTGTTCTTCGTGAATTGCGTCAGAATTCCCTCCGGAGAAGACAACATGATTGGCAAAATGTTACGCAGGACTTGGACTCACCTTCTAATCGCTTTTTGCGACAACTATACGATTGAAGGATTTGAGAAGTCGAACAAGCGATTTGAATTGCCCGACGACCTTAGCCATCTCGATGCGGCAACCAAGCGACAGATGACGGTTTGTAACTTGTTTGCAAATCAGAACCTATCAATTCGAGAGATCGTGAAGCTTCTCGACAGTAGCTCGCACCAAGTGATTCTTGCGCTCATTGAGCAAGGTCTTGTCAAGGAAAGACGCAGGAACCGAGGCAAACGCGGGCCGGACAATCGAAGCGTCGGCGGTCGCACCGATACACTCTCGATCTTGCCACAGGAAACAGACGCAGCCGAGAAGACTGCTGAACCGGAACAACCGAGGAACGCTGCGAAGGCTTGTGCAGGGGTGCCAGCGAGTGACACCACACCTGCATTCCTGACCTTCTCGCCCGGAAGCAATCGAATAGCGTCCTAGTTCAGAAGTGTCAGTAAGGGAAGCGATGGCAGCGAAAGGCTGATGCTTAGTTGTGGCCTGTGAACTCAAACTCTAGATCGTAAACCTTGTTGGGCAGATCTACCGGGACCGTGTATTTCACCGTAATGTATATCTTCTCTTCTTCCTGCCTCACCTTAATGTCATTCCGTTTGAGCTGAATTCCCAATCCCTTGGCCCTGGCGATGACTTCCTCTTGGATTGTTTGCTTCTCCGAACTGGATCCACCCCGGGCGACCCGGAAGACTGCAATCTCGTTGAGAGCGTCTTTCAATTCGAAGCGGCTCATGTAGTGCGGCACAAACTTGTAGCCGAGGTAGCCGAGCACCACGATGATCAGGAGACTGAACAAGCAACCCAAGTTGCCTTTGCCCGATGATCCAGGCAATCTGACGGATCGGAGGTCCATAGTAGAGGTACGGTGGAGCGTTGATGACCTTTTGTTCAACGAAAGAACGGTTTTGGATGCTGTCAGTTCATCTCTAACAACTGGGCTGCTTTCTCGATCACCTGATCAACTGGAATGTCCTCTGTCTTTCTCGATGCTCGCTCCACCCACTCGACTTTCCCATCCTTGAATTTCTTGCTTCCAAAATTAATCCGATGAGGAATGCCGATGAGATCGGCGTCCTTGAACTTGACTCCCGGACGCTCGTCGCGGTCGTCGAGTAGAACATCTATTCCGCGAGCCTGCAAATCTTCATAGAGGCGTTCGGCTGCTTTTACCAAGCTCTCCTCTTTAGTGCTCAGAACTGAAATCACGCAACGAAATGGCGCGATCGACAATGGCCAGCAAATGCCGTCGCCATCGTGGGAGCCTTCAATGGCCGCGGCCAGGATTCGCTCAAGGCCGATGCCGTAGCTGCCCATGACAATGGGTACTGGCCTTCCTTCAGAGGTGAGAACATTCGCACCAAGGCTTTCCGAGTACTTGGTTCCGAGCTTGAAGATGTGGCCGACTTCCAAGGCTTTGCTCACTGAGAGCGGTTTCTCACATTGCACACAGGGTTCTCCCGCCCGGATCAAGCGTAGATCGAAGTACTCCGCCGAGTAGTCGCGCTCCGGCGTTACACCCGACAAATGGTAGTCATCCCGGTTCGCGCCACACGTTAGATTCCTCCGGCCACGCAACGCAGGGTCGGAGAAAATGCGGATCTTGGAAACCCCCACAGGGCCGAGGGAGCCGGCCGCTGCTCCCAGAGCTGCCTGGATCTCAGTGGGATGTGCTGGCCGAACCACAGATCCGAGGGCAGACTGCAGCTTTGTTTCGTTCAACTGATGGTTACCTTGTACCAGCACAAGAACCGGCCCTTCGGCGGTGACGTAAACGAGCGTCTTGATCTGTTGCCAGGCATGAATCTTCAGGAACTGTGAGACTTCCTCGATGGTCTTCTGCCCTGGAGTGGAAACCAACTCGGGCTTTTCCGGGCCAGCATCGTCCTTGACTGAGTCCAGCTTGGAACTGGCCTTCTCCAGATTGGCAGCGTAACCGCATTCGCAGTGGGCGATCTGATCTTCGCCCGCATCTGTTACCACCATGAATTCGTGAGACTGTCTTCCTCCCATCATGCCGCTGTCGGCTTCCACCACGAGGTACTTCAACCCGCAGCGGTCATAGATGCGGCGGTAGAGCTGGTAGTGTTTCTGGTAGCTTGCGTCGAGCCCTTCCCAATCGATGTCGAAGGAATACGAATCCTTCATCGTGAACTGCCGAACACGGAGCAATCCGGATTTGGGACGGGGTTCGTCACGAAACTTGGTCTGAATCTGATACCAAGTTTGCGGCAAGTCGCGATAAGAACGAATCTCGCTACGGGCGATTGTCGTAAAAACTTCCTCGTGGGTCATCCCGAGGCACATGTCACGACTGGCGCGATCCTTAAGTCGGAACATGTTCTGGCCCATCGCTTCCCAGCGTCCACTCTCCTGCCAGATTTCGGCGGGATGAAGGGTCGGGAGGTAGAACTCCTGCGCGCCCATACGATCGAGTTCCTCGCGAATGATCTGAGTGATCTTGTTCATCACGCGCTGGCCCAGGGGCAAGTAAGAGTAAATGCCGGCCGCAAGTTGGCGAATGTAGCCGCCCCTCAAGAGCAGAATATGACTTGGGACTTCTGCGTCGGCAGGTGCCTCTCGCAAAGTCGGGATGAACATCTGGCTCCAGCGCATGAAGTCTCCGGGGTGAAAAGAGATCCGTAGCGAGGCAGCGCTTGAGCAACCAACGCGCGCCGGCCCGCGGGTGACAGGGGACACAGTCGAGCGCTAAAGTAGTGTATCTCGCTGGGAAGCGTCAAGAAAATTTTCAGATGCAGACTTCTCTGGAACCCAATAGGGACGCGGGACTACAGCCGCGATGCTCAGGCGCACACGTTGTCAGAATCCCGGTTTTCTAGTAGGATCACTCCGCTTCGACGTGCTCAGTAAGTTCCTTTCTGGTGTGCGTCCGACCTGCATCGATCTTGAATTGATATTGGGAGCGATCGCCGACGAGGCAACTGCAAGCAGAGAAGGGACATTCAAATCCATGGTAACGACAGAGAATGCAACGAGAGCCCAAGGTTTGAGTACCACCGACCCCCTTGTGTTTGATGCGATTCGCCACGAAACCCAAAGGCAAGCCTCGCAACTCGAGCTGATTGCCTCTGAGAACTTTGTGAGCGAAGCCGTGTTGGAAGCGATGGGCAGTGTCTTTACCAACAAGTATGCCGAAGGGTATCCTGGCAAGCGCTACTACGGCGGATGCGAATACGCTGACTTGGTCGAGAGTCTGGCGATCCAACGCGCCAAAGCACTGTTCTCTGCCGACCACGTGAATGTTCAACCCCATTCCGGAACCCAAGCCAACGTAGCTGCCTACATGACCGTGCTGTCGCCCGGAGACACGATTCTGGGAATGAATCTCTCGCACGGTGGGCATTTGACTCACGGCCATCCTCTCAACTTCTCGGGGAAGATGTACAAGATCGTGCCTTATGGAGTCCGCAAGGAAGATGAGATCCTTGACTATGATGAACTGGACCGGCTCGCTCACGAACACAAACCCAAGTTGATTGTTGTGGGTGCCAGCGCCTATCCGCGTGTCATCGATTTTGAACGAATCGGCCGAACGGCTCGCAGCGCGGGATGCTTGTTGATGGCCGACATGGCGCATATTGCGGGATTGGTTGCTACCGGGCTGCACCCGAGTCCTGTGCCGCATTGCGACTTCGTCACAACCACAACTCACAAGACCTTGCGCGGTCCTCGCGGGGGCATGGTTCTTTGCAGGGAGGTTTTTGCGAAGGATCTGGATCGAACGGTATTCCCAGGGACTCAAGGTGGACCGCTCGTGCATATCATTGCGGCCAAGGCCGTCTGCTTTTTGGAAGCACAACAACCAGACTACAAGGCCTACACTCAGCGGGTTGTCAATAACGCGCGAACGCTGGCTGCAACGATCAAGGATCGGGGCTATCGCATCGTGTCGGGGGGAACCGATAATCACTTGCTGTTGGTTGATGTCTTTTCCAAGGGGATTACTGGCAAGCAGGCGGAAAAGGTCCTTGAGAATGCGGGCATCACGGTCAACAAAAACACCATTCCTTATGACGTCAATAGCCCCATGGTGACCAGCGGTATTCGGTTAGGATCGCCCGCACTGACTAGCCGGGGAATGGCTGAAGCCGAAATGAAAGCAATTGGTGCGTATATTTGCGATGTGCTTGATGCGGTCGAGGATGAACGGGTACAGGTGGCAGTTAAGACCAAGATCGGGAACATTACCCAGAGATTTCCTCTATATCAATCCAAGGCCTCCTAGAGGTGGTTTAGGCTCAAGATGGGAGGCCTCCATGACGGTTCGAAGAAGTGGAAAGGTCTGCCCTCATGTGACCGGATCGATCCATTTCCGGACATTTTGACACAACTTTGGAATAGGGTAAGGACGGTCTGATTGTCAGATATATACTATAGATAATAATACGCTTATATATAAGCTACCCAGCGTGAAAGTTTCTCTCGGGTGCCGGTTCGGGTTTGGTCGCTCGGCCGAGAAATTTTCTTCAATACCTCAACTTTCAGCCGGGCAGTCGCTTAGGTGTAGCCAACTTTTCAGGGTTGGCAGATATCTATTCTTTGGTGCGGGAACTGCTAAAATAGGGGTTGAGAATGAGACGGCCAACACATACCGTCTCTGGTGAAACAAAGCGAGCACCTCGAACCCTTAAATCCAGACAACAGAAGAGCCTAGGGTCGAGGCAACAAGGAAAAATTAAGGACAACCACAATGACTAGAAAATTCTGGCTGAAACTTGGTAAGGCGCCACAGCTTCATGTCAGGCGGGCACTGGACAATCGCATTGTATTCTGTGCAAACTGCGAAGCCAATCGAACCTTGGGAGTTTCATCTTCAGGAAATTTGTCTTGTTCGAGCTGTGGCTCAGAGAATTGGATGTACCTCTCTGCGCCGATCATTGCGAACTTTAGAGATTATGATGAGCGGAAAGTCCAGGAGCGTATCGCTGTGGACAAGTACATGGACAAGCTTGAGCGCGAGGTATTTTTCACACCGAATGGAGCATTGGTTTAAGAAGCACTCTTAGACGCGTCGGCCTTCAATCTACTTTTGCCCTTTGGTTCCTGGGAGAAACGAATCGCGTTCGAGGTTGCGTTTCTCCCGTCTTTCCTTTCCGTTATCAAGCCTCAGTTTTTTGGCCCTGCCAGTAGCGCGAGAACTCCGGCAGGAAAGTCAGCGACTCAAACGAACGCATGCGGTCCAGGAAAACCTTTCCGATCAGGTGATCGTGCTCATGCTGAATAACCCTGGCGTGAAAGCCTGTGGCACGGAAATCGACCTGGTGTCCGTCTGCTCCCAGAGCTCGAACCTGGATTTCACGATGTCGTGGCACCTGGCCACGGAGATCGGGAATACTGAGACAACCCTCCCAATCCTCTTCCAGTTCATCTGACGCGACAGTCAAGACCGGATTGATCAGCACTTGAAGCTGAGTGGGCTTTTGCCTACCTGGTCCGGTGCCCTCCAATCCCTCGATCACGAAGATCTGAACTGACTCGTGGACTTGGGGCGCTGCTAAACCCACTCCTCCATACTCCCGCATCGTGGCGACCATGCTCTTGATGAGCCGCTGAATCTCATGATCCTTGATAGCCCCGACCGGCACAGGCTTGGCCATCTGCCTGAGCACGGGATTTCCCAGCTTGGCAACTTTGAGTATGGACATGGTTTAAAGGACGACGTTGTGACTGCCTTCTAAACCGGGGAGGGTCCACTTCCCGGCTCGTCTCTGGGTGGCACCGGCTCAAAGCAGCGACGGCAGCGTGCTTCGTAAGTTCCTGAGGCTCCGACCAAGACGCGATCTGAACTGTCCACCAGTCTCTGCGTGTAGTTTGCTGGATTTCCGCATTTCATGCAGATCGCGAGTGTCTTTTCGATGTACTCAGCAATCGCCATCAATTGCGGCATTGGCTCGAAAGGCTTACCCAGATAGTCCTTGTCCAGACCGGCGACAACAACCCGCTTGCCCAAATCTGCCAGCTGATTGCAAACCTGCACGAGCTTTGAGTCAAAGAACTGCGCCTCATCAACACCGATGACCTCGGCCCGCCAGTCAACCTTCTGCAGAATCTCATCCGCCGAGCTGACCGCCTCTGACTTCAGACGCATCTCGCTGTGGGAAACCAGATGGTCGTCACTGTAGCGCTCATCGATTCTTGGCTTGAAGATTTGGACGCGTTGGCGGGCGATCTGAGCGCGCCGCAGCCGTCGTATCAGTTCCTCAGTCTTGCCGCTGAACATGCTGCCACAAATGACTTCAATCCAGCCCACAGTGCCTTGTCGCATGGATCGGTAACGTTAGTGAATTCCGTCAGGTCTGTCAAATAGGGCAGCCACGGTGTCTGAAGTCCTCGGACACTGCGGGGGCGCAAAGAGTTCACGAGAAAACCGTAGACAATTCAAGGCGCTTGGTTACAATAAAAAGCCACGTGGGCATATCCCGTTGGGCAAGGAGTATTCATGCCAGAGGACAAGAGAATTGACCGTAGGGAAGCGATCAAGAGCGTTGCAGTCGGTGTCGGTGCCATCTCCAGTCTGCCCATCCTCAACAATCTTGCTGCGGCGCAAGGTCACCAGCACCACGTTGCGGCGCCGCTTGTCGCCGATACCGCAATTAAGGCTCCTGCGTTCTTCAACAAGCATCAGTTCGCGACCATCACCGAACTTGCCTCGTTGATTATTCCAACTGACGAGACGCCTGGCGCCCGTGAAGCCAAGGTGAACGAGTACATTGACCTCATCGTCGGTGAGTCGGCGTTCGATGTGCAGAAAATATTTCTAGATGGTTTGGCCTGGCTGGACAAGACAAGCAAGGATCGCCACAAGAAAAACTTCGTAGCTCTCACGAATGCTCAACGGGTTGGCCTCCTAACCGAAATCAGCAAGATCAAGAACCCTGCTCCGCACGAAACCACTCAGGCAAAGTTCTTCAAGGCCATCAAGGACGTGACCATTGATGGTTTTTACACTTCGAAAATCGGAATCGAAGAACTGGGCTACGTGGGCAATACCGTCCTGGATGAGTTTCCAGGCTGCACGCACCCCGAGCACCAGGGCTAGTCGATTGTTCAGGTTTCCCGGCGCTACGACCCAGGAACCTCAGAACCCTACGGACAAGCCATTGATTTCCAAGCCTCCCTATCGGACCATCGCGCTCGTCAGCTTCTTCATCCTCTCGGCTATCGGCTCGCTCCTCGCCCAAACCTCCACCGAACCTCGCTTCTTTTCAAGGAAAGTGTATCCGCTGCTTCAAAAAGCAGGTTGCAACGGTTGTCATGCCGACGATGGTGTGGCCTCAGCGAGTCGGCTGCACTTTCCGCAGGAAGGTGCTTCGGGCGACGCTGTAGAAGAATTCGGAAGACGGCTCGTTTCACTCGTCGATCAAAAGGCTCCCGAACGATCGCTACTTGTCACCAAGCCAACTCAGCGGGTGGACCACACCGGCGGCCAGCGAGTCATGCCTGGCAGCGAGGAAGAGAAACTCTTGCTGATTTGGGTGAAACACCTGGCTGCAGTCTCGACTTCTCCAGCTTCCCTTTCCAACGAGAAGGCTCCTGAACACCAGCCCGTGTTCATGAGCCGGCTCACTCACAGTCAGTACAACAACACGGTGCGTGAGCTGTTGGGAGACGAAACCCGACCGGCGGATCAGTTTCCGCAGGAAGACTATGTCCGCGGGTTTAAGAACCAATCCGAGGTGCAGAGCATTCCCTTGCTACTGGTTGAGGCTTATAGCGCAGCCGCAGAGAAACTGGCGCGCAATGCGTTTCGCACCGGCGAATGGAAGAAAATTGTTCCTTGCCAGCCGGCTGCGTCCGGGGCTGCGGCGTGCCGCAACCACTTCATCAACCGTTTTGGGAGACGAGTCTTCCGAAGACCGCTCACCCCCAACGAATCGCAGCGATACAATGCGTTGTTCATTCGCGAAGCCAAGAGGACGGGCAAATTTCTTTCCGGAGCCCAGCTCGTGGTCGAGACTCTGTTGCAGTCCCCTAACTTTCTGTTCCGCATGGAGCGAGGACCAGCTGCGCAATGGGTGAACTACGAGATTGCGAGTCGACTCTCCTATTTTCTGTGGGATTCGATGCCGGATGAACCGCTGTTCTTGAGTGCCGCTGCGGGCCAATTGAGCACAGCGGCAGGAGTGGAGCAGGCTGCCCGCCGCATGCTGCAGCACCCGCAATCCCGCCAAGCCTTGAACGAGTTTGTTTCGCAGTGGCTCCGCTTCGACCGGGTGCTGAATGTCGTTCGCGACCGCCGTTTATTTCAGCAGTTTAATTCAGGTCTGGCCGTGGCGATGACCGAGGAGACTCGTCGTCTCGCAGCTCATCTGGCCTGGAACAACCAGAGCTTCATGGAAATTTATACTGCGGGCTATGGTTTTCTCAGTTCTGATCTGGCAGCGCTGTACGGCTTTCCGGCCCCAGAGGAAGAGTTTGGGCTGGTCCAGTTTCCAAGGACGTCAGAACGGGCCGGATTGCTCGGTCAGGCGAGTTTCTTAACGCTGACCAGCAAGCCTGAAGAGACCTCACCAACCGAGCGCGGACTGTTCATCCGGGAACACTTTCTTTGCCAGAAGGTTCCGTCTCCTCCGCCGGGTGTCAGCGCAAGCTTGCCACCCCTTTCTGAAAGCAAGCCTATGACAAGCCGGGAGCGCCTTCAGGCACATCTGAACAACGAGAGCTGCGCGACTTGTCACCGTTTGATTGACCCGATTGGCTTTGGACTGGAGAAATACGATGCGATCGGACGAAAACGCGAGAAGTTGGCGCTGACCTTCTTCCCGGCTCGAGGTGAAACGGAGCGAAAGCCGACCAAAGTGGAACTGGAACTTGACACCAACGGCCGCATTAGCGGGATCCCGGATTCAGATTTTTCCTCACCAGCCGAATTAGGTCAGGTACTTGCGAGCAACGCCGAGTGCCAAAAGTGCGTTGTGAAACAGGTCTTCCGGTACGCGATGGGCCGTCCTGAAACGCCCGGCGACCGGGAGGTGATCGACAAGGGATTTGATGATTTTAAGCGCTCGCAATTCAAGTTTCAGCAGCTTATAATCTCTCTGGTTACATCCAGGTCATTTCGTGAGACCGCGAGGTACGACTGATGGCATCGAGAACAGTCCTTTCACGCCGAGCCTTTCTGAAAGGCATGGGTATTTCGGGGGCTATGGTTTCTGTTGGATTGCCTCCGCTGGAGGGCATGTTCAACAGCAGTGGAACTGCCTACGCCGCAGGGGCTGCAACCTCCAGGATTGGATCAGCCTCGGCAGAGCCCAGATTTCTCATCTGGTTTAACGGAAACGGCATTGCAGAGAAGTATTGGATTCCCAGCGAGACGGGCTCCAACTACACCCTTACACCTTGCCTGGCACCGCTGTCGCCGTTCCGCAATGACATCCATGTGATTACAGGACTCGACAATCCGTCGGCCCGCAAGCCAGGCCCCGGCAACGACCACCACCGGTCGATGAGTGCATTGGTTACGGGCACGTCGTTTACCGGACAGGGTGCTGGAGGGGCTTCGATCGATCAGCTGCTGGCAGCGAGACTGGGGGCTGACTCTCGTTTTCGTTCCCTCCAGATTGGTGTTTGTCAGGAATCGTTCGGCGAGAGCATTCAAAGAAATCTAAGCTGGGCAGGCCGCGACCGCCCTCTGCCACCGGAGATGCTGCCCCACAAACTTTTCAATCGATTGTTCGGAACCAAAGACGCTGACTGGATGGACCGCAAGCGAAGCATCCTGGATGCCGTACGTCAAGATGCCACAGCTTTGAAGTCTCGTCTGGGCAAACATGACCAGGCGCGCGTCGATGATTATCTGGGTTCCGTTCGAGATCTGGAACGCGCCATTGTCAGTCTGCCTCCTGAGTACACGCGAGTTGAAGAACCTGCCGAAGGCGGGGATATGAAGGATTGGCCGCGCATCGCCAAGCTCCAGACGGACTTGTTGGTACATGCACTTGCCTCGAAGCAGACGCGCGTCGCCTCCTATATGCTCACCAAGTGCCAGGGGTTGTCCCGTTTCCCTTGGCTTGGCCACACGGCGGAGAGGCACCACGACTACACCCACGACAAAGTCGAAACACCAGAAGGGATGCGGATTTTGCGCGATATCTGCCGTTGGCACGTTCAGGAATTTGCCTATCTATTGGCCAAGTTGAAGTCCATTCCGGAAGGCGAAGGCACGCTGCTCGATAATACCTGTGTACTGTTCATCCACGAGCATGCTGAAGCCAATGCCCACAAAAACAACGGTCTCGCGGTCATTGCTGCAGGCCACGCCGGTGGTTTGAAAACAGGTATGCATACCAAGATGACTGGAACCGTGGGCGACCTGTATCTAACGGTGGCGGACGAGCTGCTCAACGCTCAACTCGCCAGTTTCCCAACCGCCGACAAGAAGTTGAGCGATGTCGTTTGATCTGCGACAACCATTCCTCCGAAGGTTCAACCATCCGCGGATCTCGCCTTTGCGAATTCGCGGATTTCTTTTTCTGGAGTAGCCAGCCTGTTCCAGCCGGGCTGTCAGCATTGGCACTTCGTTCGTTAACCGAGAATTCTTTCCCTAGCAGCCTGTCGGACTTAAGTTCGGCAGCTGCGATGTGTCGGTAGAAGGAGCCGCCGAATCGAAGTAAGCTCGGCACAGCGTCTCGGCGACAAGCAACGTTTCGTTTAGGCAGCTTCA
>Ga0187892_10002307_pt1 | contig 38945 bp, 31 predicted proteins | sample MA1701073metaG_FD_139345 | JGI IMG/M metagenome (GOLD analysis project Ga0187892, IMG submission 139345) | Bio-ooze microbial communities from a basaltic lava cave in the Kipuka Kanohina Cave System on the Island of Hawaii, USA - MA170107-3 metaG ... | reverse complement strand
GCCGGCTCGTCCTCCCGCTTGCCGGTGAGGCCGCCCTCGACCCGCCCCCGGGCCATGTCGAGCGCGACCGAGGCCGCGCCCAGCTTGTCGGCCGCCGAGCCCAGCGTCTGCGCCGCCCGCGCGCGGGCGGTGCCCGTGCGCTCGTCGATGAATATGCCGAGCCGCTGACCGTAGAAGTACATCACGGCCGCGCCCGTGACCGCTCCTGCGACGAACGTGCCGATCATGCCCATGATCGTCCCCCCTACCGTGTCGGTCAGAGTCGACCCCGACCGCGTGACGGCCCGGGGCCCGTACCGCCCCATGTTAGCCTTCCCCGCGGGCGCGCGCACCCGGGCGGTTCGCCGGATGCGGATCGCCGCCCGCCCGCCGCCGGTGATACCAGAGCGCCATCACGCCGGCGCCGACGACGCCGCCGCCGGCGAACACGGCGGCGACGAGGGCGCCCATCGGCACGGCCTCGACCTCCCACCAGAGGAACCGGAGCGGGACGGGCGGGACGTTCTGCAGCACGACCACCGCCGCCGCGCCCGCCGCCAGGCCCGCCACCACCGCCGCCAACCCCACGCGGAGCCCCGAGGCCGGGCCGGCGGGGGCGGTCGGCTCGAGGTCGGCCGCATCGGGCTCACCCTCCACCGCGGCCAGGCTGGCGGTCAGGAACGCGCCCCAGACGAAGATGACCGCCGAGGCGTAGATCCACACCAGCACGGCCACCGCCGCCGCGAACGACCCGTAGAGCGTGCCATAGAGGGCGTAGTCGGTGAAGTAGGCGGTGGCGCCCCGCCGCGCCAGCTCCCAGAGCACGGCCACCACCGACGTGGCGATGGCCGCCGCGCGCGCCGGCACCCGCGTGTTGGCGAACGTCCGGTAGACGAGGAACAGCTGGGTGACGAGTCCGGCGTAGAGCAGCACCAGCACGATGGCCCGCGCCCAGCCCGCCACCGGGCCGGGCAGGGCGGGCACCACGCGCTCGGCCAGCGCGCCGAGGGCCAGGGTCGCCAGGGTGGCGGCCGCCAGCACCAGGATCCCGACGGCGAAGGTGGCCAGGGCCAGGAGGTCGAAGGCGAAGCCGTGCAGGATGCTCCGCCGGCGCTCGACGCGGAAGGCCGTGTTCATGACGCTGCGCATGAGCGAGAAGAGCTGGGAGGCGAACACGGCCAGGGAGAGCACGCCCAGGAGCCCCGTGACCTGGCGCTCCCGGACGAGCATGGTGACGGCGTCGGCGACCTCGGTCCCGTAGCGGGGGACGAGGGACGCGATGACGTTCAGGAGGTGCCCGGTCACGTCCTCGGCCGTGAGGAGGAAGCCCGCCGCCGAGGCCGACAGGAGCGCCAGGGGGGCCAGGCACATGAGGACGGAGAAGGACAGGGCGCCGGCCAGGACGAGGCCGTTGTCCTCCACGAGCCGCCGGGTCGGCTGGATCAGCGCCCGGGCGGCCCGGCGCACGGGATGTCTCCCGTCTCCACGAGGCTTTGCATGGGACTGTCAGAAAATGGCACTGCTGACGTTCCGTGTCAGCACCCGATCACCGCCGTGGTCACCGAGGATGCCTGTCGAGCCGGTAAGTAGCTGAAAAACAAGGCCGCAGAGTCAGCTCGCCCGTGGCACCCGCCGTGCAGCCCGTCGAGCAGACCGGACGAACGGTCGGGGAGGGTTCGCATGCTATCCAGGATTGCCGGCGCGGTCAGGTTCAAGGAGCCACTCAGCTTCCACACGTCGTTGCGCATCGGCGGGCCCGCCGAGTTCTTCGTCGTGGCCCGGGACATGGAGGACGTCCGCTACGCGGTGGCCTTCGCCCACCAGGAGGGCCTGCCCGTCGTCGTGCTCGGCGGCGGCAACAACCTCCTCGTGGCCGATCAGGGGCTGCAGGCGATGGTGCTGAAGCTCGGCGGCGTCTTCGGCCGCGTCGAGTTCCACGGCGACGAGGTCGCGGCCGGCGCCGGGGTGGGCCTGTCCGAGCTCATCCGCCAGGCCGCGGCCAAGGACCTGGGCGGGCTCGAGGGCCTGGCCGGCGTCCCGGCCACCGTGGGCGGCGCGCTGGCCGCCAACGTCGGCACGCGGGAGGGGGCCATCGGCGAGCTGTGCACGGCGGTGTACTTCGTGCTCCCCGACGGGACGCTGGCCGAGTGCCGCCCGCAGTCGCCGACGGGGTCGCGCGCGCTCGACCTGCCGCCGGGCGCCATCGTGGCCGGCTGCCGCATGCAGCTCACCCGCCGGCCGGCGGCGGTGATCCAGAAGGACATCCAGCAGCGTCTCCGGCGGCGCCGCGCCTCGCAGCCCTTCGCCCTGGCCTGCGCCGGCTACATCTGGAAGAACCCTCCCGGTCAGATCGCCGAGCGCCTGATCGACGCCGCCGGGCTGCGCGGCAAGCGGATCAACGACGCCGAGGTCAGCAGCAAGTGCAGCAACCTCATCGTGAACCGCAGCGGAGCCAGCGCCGGCGACGTGCTCGCCCTGATGGACCTGACGCGGGAGCGGGTCGAGGCCAAGTTCGGGGTGACGCTCGTGCCCGACCTCACGCTGCTCGGCCTGCCGAGCGCCCCGGCCGCGCCCCGGGCGCCCCTGGAGATGGCCGGCGTCCACTAGCCGTCGGCGGCCGCCCGCGCGGCGCCCCCCGGCGCCTCGGTCCGGAGCCCGAGGAGCTCGTGCACGGTGACGGGGGCGCTGCCCCCCTTGACCATCAGCCGCCGGGCCGGCCCCACCCGCCCGAGCCCCCGCGTGCGCGCCACCACCTGGTCGGTGACGAGGATCTCGCCGCCCGCGGTGACGGCCTGGATGCGCGAGACGATGTTGACGGGCGGCCCCACCACGCCGTACTTGAGCCGCTCGGGACTCCCGATGTTGCCGGCCACCACCGAGCCGCTGTGCACGCCGATGCCCATGCTGAGCTCGGAGAGCCCCGCGCGCCGGCTCTCGCCGTTGAAGGCCGTCATGGCCGCCTGCATGGCGACGGCGCAGCGCAGCGCGCGGGCGGCGTCGTCGGGCCGCTCGAAGGGGGCGCCGAAGACCACGAGGATGGCGTCCCCCACGAACTCGTCGATCCGCCCGCCGTGCTCCAGGATCACCGGCGTCATGCGGGCCAGGTAGCGGTTCAAGAGCGCGATGGTGGCCTCGGCCCCGAGGCGCTCGGACAGGGGCGTGTAGTCGCGTAGGTCCGACATGACCAGCGTCACCTCGCGTAGCTCGCCGCCGAGCCGGAGCGCCTCCCGGTCGCGCAGGCACCGCTCGGCCAGCTCGGGGCTCACGTAGCGCCCGAGCGTCTCCCGGATGAAGTCGCGGTCCCGGAGGGCCTGGACCATCTCGGCCATGGCCCGGGCGAGGACCCCGATCTCGTCGCGGCTGCGCGGGGTCACCGTCACGTCGAGCCGCCCCTGGCGGATCTGCCGGGCCTGCACCGCCAGCTCGCGCAGCGGGCGGGCGATCCAGTGGGCGATGGCGACGCCGCTCCCGCCGGCCAGCGCCAGCACGGCGATGCCCAGCAGCACCGTGCGGTGGGCGTTGGCGTCGGCCTCGGCCGTGTAGTCGCTGGCCGGCACCACCACCTCCACGAGCCACTCGAGGTCGCGGACCGTCAGCGGCAGGACGCGGGCCAGGTAGCGCGCCGAGCGGTGCTCGAACTCGAGGGTCGCCTCGCCCTCCGCGCCCGGCTGGCCGGCGATGGCCCGGGCCAGGTCGGCGTCGGCCACCGCGTCCACGCCGGCGCGGGTTCGCTGGGCGAGGAGCACGGCGCCCCGGCGGTTGGCGATGAAGACGCGCCCGCGCTCGGACACGGGCATCGCGTCCAGGAACTCCGCCAGCCGGTCCAGCGAGAAGTCGACGGTGAAGACGCCCCGCACGCGGCCGGCGCCGTCGAACACGGGCGCGGCGCACGTGATGCCGAGCCCGCCGCCAGCGTAGAACTCGTAGGGCTCGGTCCAGGCGACGTCGCGGCGGCGCTCGGCGGCGGTGAAGTACGGGCGCTCGCGCGGGCGGTAGCCGTGGTCGGCCGAGCGCCGGGCCGGCTCGCGGCGCCCGTCGGCCAGCACGCGGTCCTCCACGAGGCGGATGCGCCCGTTGACCGGGAAGCTCCGGTTGACGTACACGCTCCCGGCGGCGTCCCGCCAGGCGCCGACGAACCGGTCCTCGCGGTCGCCGTAGCTGACCCAGCTCAGGTGCGGGTGGGTACGGAGCACGGCCAGCGCGAAGCCCTCGAGCGCCGTGCTATCGTCGGGGTCCAGCTTGCGCTGGGCGACGAGCTGGGGACCCAGGCGGACGGTGGCCTCGGCGTCGAGCAGGAAGCGCGCCGCGTACGCCGTCGTGAGGCGGGCGGCCTGGAGCATCGCGGTGTCGGCGATGGCGCGCGAGCGGGCGCGCTGCTCGTGCCAGGCGAGGCCCCCGATGACGGCCCCGGTGAGGCCGGTCAGAGCGACGACGAGCACGACCAGCGCGACCGAGAACGGCGGACGGCGGAGTCCCCTGGTCATGGGCGTGGGAGCGGCCGCCGGCGTCGCGCCCGTCGCCCGGGGCGGCGCGGTCGACCGCGCAGGTAGTATCGCACGGCCGGGGCGGGACGCCGGCCGGACCGAGGGGGCGCGGCGACGCGCCCGAGGGGGGTGGATGGGCCCGTTCGGCATCGGCCAGGGGATCAAGCGGTTCGAGGACGTGCGCCTGGTGCGCGGGGCGGGTCGCTACCACGAGGATCTCACGCTGCCGGGCCAGACCCACGCGGTCGTCGTGCGCTCCCCGCACGCCCACGCCCGCATCCGGGCCGTGGCCACGGCGACCGCCGCCGCCGCCCCCGGGGTCGTCGCGGTCCTGACCGGGGCCGACCTGGCGCGGGAGGGGCTCGGGACGATGCGGATGACGCTCCAGCGTCGTCGGCCCGACGGGTCGCCGATGTTCGCGCCGCCCCACCGGGGGCTGGCGGTGGACCGGGTCCGCTACGTCGGCGATCCGGTGGCGCTGGTCGTGGCCGACACGCGGGGCCAGGCGCGGGACGCCGCCCAGCGGGTGGCCGTGGACTACGAGCCGCTCCCCGCCGTGACGGGGACCGCCGCCGCCGCGGCCGCCGGCGCCCCCCCGGTGTGGGACGAGTGTCCCGACAACGTCTCCAACGTGTACGAGACGGGGGACGCGGAGGCGGTGGCGGCGGCCTTCGCCCGGGCCCGCCACGTGGTCCGGCGGCGCTACGTGATCAGCCGCGTCCACGCCCAGTACCTGGAGCCCCGCGGCGCGCTCGGCGTCTGGGATCCCGGCGAGGGCCGGTACACGCTCTACGCCGACGTGCAGTACCCGCACCGGGTGCGCAGCGCGCTGGCCACCCAGATCTTCCGCATCCCCGAGCACGCGCTCCGCGTCGTCGCCGGCGACGTGGGAGGCGGGTTCGGCGCCAAGGGGTGGCAGTACCCGGAGCACCGCCTCGTGCTGTGGGCGGCGCGCCGGATCGGCCGGCCCGTCAAGTGGGTGTGCGAGCGCCACGAGGCGATCCCGGCCGACGAGCACGGGCGCGACAACGTGACGGACGCCGAGCTGGCCCTGGACGACGGCGGCGCCTTCCTCGCGCTGCGCGTGCGGACGCTCGCCAACCTCGGCGCCTACGTCTCGGCCGACCGGAACCTCCTGGCCACCTTCTCGAACGTCGCGACGCTGGTGGGCGTGTACACGATCCCGGCCGCCCACGTCCGGGTCCTCGGCGTGCTGAGCCACACGAGCCCCACCGCCCCCTACCGGGGCGCGGGCCGGCCCGAGGCGACCTACGTCATCGAGCGGCTCGCCGACGACGCCGCCCGCGCGCTCGGCCGGGACCCGGTGGACCTGCGGCGCCGGAACCTCATCCCGTCCACGGCCATGCCCTACCGGACGGCGCTGGGCGCCACCTACGACTGCGGCGAGTTCGCCCGCACCATGGAGCGCGCGGTGACGCTGGCCGACGTCGCCGGGTTCGCCGCCCGGCGCGCGGCGGACCGCCGCCGCGGGATCCTCCGGGGCATCGCCGTGGTCAACGCCATCGAGCGCGCGGCCTCGCCCGCCCCCGAGTTCGCGGAGATCCGCTTCACCCCGGGCGGCTCGGCGCTGCTCCTCGTGGGCACCAAGAGCCAGGGCCAGGGCCACGAGACCACCTTCAAGCAGATCGCGCACGACCGGCTGGGGCTGGATCCCGCCCAGGTGCGCTTCATCGACGGCGACACGGACCGGGTGGCGTTCGGCATGGGCTCCATGGGCTCGCGGTCCACCGTCATCGGGGGCAGCGCGCTGGCCCTGGCCGCGGACAAGATCGTCGCCAAGGGACGGCGGATCGCCGCGCACCTCCTGGAGGCGGCCGAGGCCGACGTGGTGTTCGAGGGCGGGCGCTTCGCGGTGGCCGGCACCGACCGGGCGGTGGGGCTCCAGGAGGTGGCCCGGGCGGCCTTCCAGCCGGGCCGGCTGCCCCGGGGGCTCGAGCCCGGGCTCTACGAGACCGGCACCTTCGCGCCGGCCGCGGACACCTGGCCCAACGGCTGCCACGTGTGCGAGGTCGAGGTCGACGCCGACACGGGCGCGGTCCGGCTGGACCGCTACACCGTCGTCGACGACGTCGGCACCGTCATCAACCCCCTCACCCTCGAGGGGCAGATCCACGGCGGCGTCGCCCAGGGCGCCGGGCAGGCCCTGATGGAGCAGGTCGTCTACGATCCGGACAGCGGGCAGCTCCTGACCGCGACCTTCATGGAGTACGGCATCCCGCGCGCGGCGGACCTGTGCGAGGTCCACGCGGAGAGCCAGCCCGTGCCCACGCGGCTCAACCCGCTCGGGGCCAAGGGGGCGGGCGAGGCGGGCACGGTCGGGGCGCTGCCGGCGGTCATGAACGCCGTGCTGGACGCGCTGGCCGCGGTGGGCGTCACCGCCCTCGACATGCCGGCGACGGCCGACCGCGTGTGGCAGGCCATGCGGCAGGCCGAGCGGGAGCGCGGGGCGCCGCCGGTGGCGGCCGGGTGACGCGGCTCCGATTCCTTGCTATGGTGAACGGGCCGTCGGCGGAGCCGGCGGCCAGGAGGACGGGGCGATGGCGGGGACGGATGGGATCCAAGCGGGCGGGGGGCCGAGGGCCCCGCGCGGGGTCAACCACATCGTGCTGAACGTGGGGGACCTGGAGGCGTCGCACCGGTTCTGGACCGAGGTGATGGGCTTCCGCCAGGTGGCCGAGCTGCGCGGGCGGCCGTTCCGCATGCGCTTCTACAGCGGCGTCGACGAGCGGGGGGCGGTCACCCACCACGACCTCGCGCTGGCCGAGGTCCCGCCGGCCGAGGCGCCGGGCGGCGTCGCGCCCTGGAGGCTCGCCCCCGCGCGGGTCGGGCTCAACCACGTGGCGGTGGCCTGGCCGGACCGGGAGTCCTGGCTCGCCCAGCTGGCCCACCTGCGCGAGCGCGGCGTGCCCTTCCTCCGGCGGGTGAACCACGGCATGACCCACAGCGTGTACATCGAGGATCCGGACGGGCACGGGATCGAGGTGCTCTACGAGCTGCCCCGCGAGGTGTGGGCGGACGACATCGACGCGGCCCAGAACTACGCCGAGCAGCTGCCGACGGAGGGGGAGTCGGCCCTGGTGGACCGGACGGACAACCCGGTGTTCGGCCGGGTCTCCTGAGCCCGGCCCGCGATCAGGGCAGGGGCAAGGGGTCGAGGACGGTGCCGGTGGGCTCCTGCCCGCCCACCGCCCACATGGAGACCTCGCGCTCGTCGTCCACGTGCAGGGGCCTCGACGCGGTTGTCGTGGGCCCCCGCGAAGCGCAGGCAGGTGCGGCTGGTGTTCTCCACGACCCCGCCCCGCACCACGTTGTGGTGGGGGAACTTGCGCTCCGCTCGTGGCGTGCCGGCGGCCCGATCCGGGTAGAGAATCCCCCAGGCTGGGCACGCGGCTTCCCAGCCGGCCGGCGGATCAGGCGGCGCCGCGCAGCTCCGCGAACACGTCCTTGGCCGTGAGCATGGCCTCGCGGATCAGCGGCACCCCGACGTAGCCGGAGAGGTGCAGGAGCGCCTCCGTCAGCTCCTCCTCCGTCCAGCCCTGCCGGCGGGCCATGCGGAGATGGATGGCCAGCTCCGGCGTCCGGCCGGTGGCGGCGTCGGACACCACGCAGACCAGCGTGCGGGTCTTGAGGTCCAGCCCCGGGCGGCTCCACAGGGCGCCGAACACGGTCTCCGTGGCCACGTCGATGAACTTCTTCATGACGGGGTCCGCGTAGACGCTCTGGTTGCTGCGCTCGACGAAGGCGTCGCCCAGGAGCTGACGGCGCAGCGCCTGGCCCTTCCGGAAGGTCTCGCTCTCGGCCATGCGGGCGTCTCCTCGATCGACGTGCGGGGTCAGGGGTGCGAGGCGGGCCGGGCGGCGGGAGCCCGTCGCCGGGCCCCCGCCGCGCCAGGTCCGATGGCGGGTCGGCTACTTCTTGGCCAGCCCGAGCCGGGTCTCCAGCAGCACGCGCACCTCCGCGGCGGCCGCCCGCCAGAGCGCGCCGCCCGGGGCGTCGTACTCGCCCTGGACCTGCTTCCGGTACTCGGCCATGGCCGCGTCCTGCTGCTCCTTGGGCGCCACGTCCAGGGTCTTGGCCCGGATCCCGACCACCCGGGCGGTGGCGGCGTGGGCGCGCTCGAGCCAGCGGCCGATCTCGTTCCAGTCCTTGTCGAAGAAGACGACGATGGGGATCGAGCGGAAGCCGTTGTTGAGGAAGCAGTCGGTCAGGTCCAGGTTCTGGTCGCGGAGGAACACCCGGAGCTCGGCGTTGGGCATGGCCTCCACGACGTGGGCGATGAGGGGCGAGTTCCGGTGCACGTCGCCGCACCAGTTCTCGGCCATCATCACGACGTAGCGCACCTGGGTGATGCCGGAGAAGAACTTCCGCTCGTCCTCGGTCAGCCCGGACTTGGCGTAGTTGTCCTCGGTGCGGGCGCGCGTGTCGCCCATCTGGGCCATGTAGTCCTTCCAGGTGAGGCCGGTGGCGAAGCGCTGGGCGTCGAGCGGAATCGTCAGCTGGGCCATGTCGTCGTCTCCTTCGCGTTGGGGGTCCATGGTGCGCCACCCCCGGCCGGAAGCAGCCGGGAGGGCCTCTGCCGTCGGGCGGCCGGCGGCCCCGAGCCACCCTCCATCGGGGCCAGCAGGACGACCTCGGCGCCGTCGCGCAACAGCGTGTGCCGCTCGGCGATCTCCCCGTCCACCGCGGCCGTCAGGTCGACCGCGGGGTCGATGCCGAGCGTGGCCAGGAGGTCCGCCAGCCGGGCGCCCTCGGGCAACGTGTGGCGCGGGCGCGGGTCGACGCCGGGCGGCAGGGCGCGCCTCAGGCCCGCGAAGAGCGTGACGGTGACCGTGATGGACCGGGCGGAGGCCCGGGGCGGCGTCGCGTCCCTCTCCATGCCAGGTTCGCCCCGAGTATACCGCCACCGCCCGCGCCGGGCCGGGCGGGCCGCCTGGACCCGCCGTTGGGATGCCCGGGCAGCGGCGGCGGTTGCGCGAGCCCGGGGCGGCGTCCGGTCATCGGGCGGGCGGGGTCGCCGCCGCGTGACGGGCGAAGCCGGGCATCACCTCGCGGGCCAGGAGCTCCATCGAGCGCCGCCAGAGCGCCGGGCGGTCCCAGTCGTGGCCCCCCATGAGCAGCGTCCCGAAGTGTCCGACCTCGTCGCGCAGCGCCACCAGCTGGTCCAGCACGCGCCGCGGGCTCCCGGCGATGACCAGCCCGCGCTTGACGTCGTCCACCGTGAGGTCCTCGTCGGGCACCTCGAGGTCGGGCTTGAGCATGAACAGCGCCTTGCGGCCGCGCGAGAAGCTGTGGTGGAAGAACTTGTAGTAGAAGGTGAGCCCGCTGTCGGCGTCCGCGAGGTAGTCGTCCGCCTCGGCGTCGGTCGGCGTCACCAGGACGCTCCGGGACACGCGCCAGACGGCGGGGTCGGGCCGGCGCCCGACCCGCTCCGCGCCCGCGGCGTACATCTCCCAGTGGCCGCGGAGGTAGCGGCGGTGGAAGAACTGCCCCGAGACGGGGATCCATCCCCGCTCGCCGGCCGTGCGCGCGCTCGCGGAGTTGGGGGTGAGGATCGACAGCGCGATGGGGGGATGGGGCGTCTGGAAGGGGCGGGGGACGTAGCCCACCTTGAACTCCGGCCAGATGTTGTCTGTCAGGCTGAGCTTCCAGAAGCGGCCGTCGAGCTCGTAGGGCGGGTCCTGGGCCCAGAGCCGGAGCACCTGGTCGATGGACTCCAGCACCATCTGGGGCCGGAGCTCGGCCTGGCCCACGTCGAACAGCTCGATGTCGCTCACGAGCCCGCCCGGCCCGATGCCCATGATGAACCGGCCGCGGCAGAGCTGGTCGAACATGGCCACGTGCGCGGCCACCGTGGCCGGATGGAGCTGGGGCAGGTTGATGACCCCCGTGCCGAACCGGATACGGCTGGTGCGCGGGATGAGGGTGGCGAGGAAGATCAGGGGCGAGGTGATGCGCTCGCTCCAGGAGGTGAAGTGCTCGCCCACGAAGGCCTCGGAGAAGCCGAGCCGGTCGGCGAGGACGATGGCCTCCTGGTCCTCCTCGAGGATCGTGGCGTAGTCGCGGTCGGGATGGTGGAACGGCATCGTGAACAGGCCGAGCTCGATGGTCATGCGTCCTCCCGTGTCCGCGCGCGGGCGGCCGCCGCGCCCCCGTCGACCGCGGCCGGCTCCACCACCCCGAGGGCGTGCAGCCGCGCCAGCTCCGCGGCCGGGAGTCCGAGCAGCTCGGCGAGCACGCGGTCGGTGTCCTGGCCGAGGAGCGGCGCCGGGCGGGCCACCGCGGCCGGCCCGCTGCCGTGCAGCCGGATGGGCGAGATCGGCACGCGCGTCCGTCCCCGGCGCGGGTGATCCACCTCGACCCAGACGCCGCGCGCGCCCAGGTGCGGGTCCTCGACCACCTCGCTCGTGGTCCGGACCGGCGCGCACGGCACGTGGGCCTCGGTCAGGATGCGGAGGATCTCCTCCTTGCCGCGCTCGCGGGTCCACGCCGTGACCAGCGCGTCGATCTCCTCGACGCGCGCGGCCCGCGCGGGCGTCGTGGCGTACTCGGGGTCGGCCAGGAGGTGCTCGCGCCCCAGGACGCGCGCGATGCTGTGCCAGTGGCGGTCGGAGGCCGTGAAGATGGCGACGTGGCCGTCCTTGGACTCGTACACGTTGTAGGGGGCGATGGCGAGCGCCGGGTGGCGGTTGCCGGTGCGGGGCGGGATGCTCGTGTCACCGTCCATGTGGACGCCGAGCGCGCTGGCCAGCGCCATCACGGCGGCCTCCAGCATGGCCACCTCCACGCGCTGGCCCTGCCCGGTGCGCTCGCGGTCCAGCAAGGCCCCGAGCACGCCCGCGCACAGGTGCACGCCGCCCAGGAAGTCGCAGACGGCCGGCCCCGCCTTGACCGGCGGCAGGTCGGGGAAGCCGGTGGCGCTCATGATGCCGCTCATGGCCTGGATGGTCAGGTCCATCGCCGGCAGGTCCCGGTAGGGGCCGGACAGCCCGAAGCCCGTGCCGCTGGCGTAGACCAGCCGGGGGTTCTCGGCGTGGAGCGCCGCCCAGCCGAGCCCCAGGCGGTCCATGACGCCGGCGGCGAAGTTCTCCACCAGCACGTCGGCCTGGCGCACCAGGCCGAGGAACAGGGCCTTGCCCTCGGGGCGCTTGAGGTCGAGGACGACGGACTCCTTGTTGGAGTTCAGCATGACGAGCGGGTAGGGCTCCACCGCGCGCTTGCGGCGGCGCACCACGTCCCCCTCGGGCGGCTCGATCTTGAGGACGCGTGCCCCCATGAATCCCAGGAGCAGCCCGCAGTAGGGGCCCTGGTAGATCTGGCCCAGGTCGAGGACGAGCAGGCCCTCCAGGGGACGGCGCGGGGCGGTCGGCATGGCGCCGCTCCACGATACACCAGCCGGGCGGGCCGACCAACCGGCCGGGGTCCGCGGGGGCGGCGGGCCCGGTGCTATCATCCCGCGGGTGAGCGGGGACGCCGGGGAGCGACTGTCGGGCGGCTATCCCATCGAGCGACGGGCGGGGGAGATCGAGCGCCTCCGCGCGCAGGCCGCCGCCGTCGCCGGGGACGCGGGCGTGATGCTCGATCGCATCGGCGTCGGGCCGGGATGGCGGTGCCTCGACCTGGGCGCGGGCGCCGGCGGCATCCTCGACCTCCTGTCCGCGCGCGCCGGCCCCGCCGGCCGCGTGGTCGGCCTGGACGCGGACGCCACCCTGCTGGCGGCCGCCCGCGCGTGGCTCGCCCGGCAGGGGCGCCTCGGCAACGTCCGGCTGGTGGTGAGCGACGCCTACCGGCCGGGGGTGAGGGACGGGAGCTTCGACCTCGTCCACGTCCGCTTCCTCGCCAGCACGGCCGGCCTGCCCGAGGCCCTCATCGCCGCGGCGCTGGCGCTGGTCCGACCCGGCGGGGTGCTGGCCTTCCAGGAGCCCGACACCACCACCATGAGCTGCCATCCGCCGCATCCGGCGTGGGACCGCCTGAAGGACGCGCTCCAGCAGGCCTTCGAGGCCGTCGGCGGCGACACCCGGCTCGGCCAGCGCCTCTACCGGCTCGTCTGCGGCGCGGGGCTCGCGGACGTCCAGTACCGCCCCTTCCTCATCGGCGTCCGGAGCGGGCAGCCGCTGGCCGACCTCCTGCCGGCGACGGCCGAGTCGCTACGCGGGACGATCCTCGGCCGGGGCATCCTGGGCGAGGCGGAGCTGGCGCGGGCGCTGGCCGCCTGCCGGGCCCATCTCGCCGACCCTCTGACCGTGTCCACCACGTTCCTCACCGTCCAGGTCTGGGGCAGGAAGCCCGGCGGCCCGGGCGCCGAACCGGCCCCTTGACTCGGGGCCCCGCCTGTGGCAAGTAGGCGCTAACCCTCCGCCGGCAGGGGGGCGGCTCGCTTCTCTCGTTGACTCGGGGACGTTGACCGAACCACTCACGGGGAGGTTCCACCATGCGCGTCAGACGCAACCTCAAGTCCCTCACCATCCTCGGCCTGGCTCTCGGGGTGGCGGCCGCGTGGAGCGCGCCCGCCGAGGCCCAGCGCGGCCCGCGGGTGCAGTGGAAGATGCAGAGCGCGTTCGGCAGCAAGCTGCCGCACCTCGGCACCTCCGCGACCCGCTTCGCCGACAACGTCAAGATCGCCTCCGGGGGCACCCTCGAGCTGAAGTTCTTCGAGCCCGGCGCCCTCGTCCCCCCGCTGGAATGCTTCGACGCGGTCTCCAAGGGCTCCATCGAGTCCTGCTGGACCACCCCGGGCTACCACACGGGCAAGTACCCCGCGCTCGCCTTCTTCACCACGGTGCCCTTCGGGCCCCAGATCGGCGAGTTCCTGGCCTGGAAGTGGTTCGGCGGTGGCAACGAGCTGCGTGACGAGATCTATACCAAGCACAACCTGATCGCCTTCGATTCCTTCGCCATCGGGCCCGAGACCTCGGGGTGGTTCCGCAAGGAGGTCAAGTCGGTGGCGGAGCTGAAGGGCATCAAGATGCGCTTCTTCGGGCTGGGCGCCCAGGTGATGCAGAAGCTCGGCGTGTCCACCCAGCTCCTGGCCGCCGCCGACACCTACCCCGCGCTGGAGCGCGGGGTCATCGACGCCACCGAGTTCTCCATGCCCACCATGGACCTGGCGCTGGGCTTCCACCAGATCGCCAAGAACAACTACTACCCGGGCTGGCACCAGCAGGTCTCGGTGAGCGAGCTCCTGATGAACCGGGGGAAGTGGAACGAGCTGTCCGAGCAGCACAAGATGATCATCAAGATCGCCCTCGGCGATTCCGTCATGCACACCTACGCCGAGACCGAGGCCAAGAACCCGCCCGTCATGCTCCAGATGAAGGAGAAGCACAACGTCGTCAACCGCCGCTGGTCCGACGACGACCTGCGGGCCTTCGAGAAGGCGTGGACCGAGGTGCTGGCCGAGGAGAGCGCCAAGGACCCCTTGTTCAAGAAGGTGGCCGACCACTACGCGGCCTGGCGGAAGACGTACAAGATCTGGGGTGACGCCCAGGAGCTGAAGGCCACCTACATGAAGTAGCCCGGCAGGTTCGCGGCGCCCGGGCGGCCCCCGCGGGGGCTGCCCGGGACCCCCGCGTCAGCCGTCGGCTCGGGCCCGCCGGGCGACGGTCACGGTCCGCAGCGCGTAGCGCAACCAGAGCCCCGAGAAGACGAGCAGCCCGACGGTCTCCAGCCCCCCCACGCCGAGGCGGAGAGCCGCCGCCAGCACGCCCACCCCCAGCACGACCGGGGCCGTCGCGCAGTACATGGCGGCGGCTGGATGGCGGGTCGTCCCGAGCGCGATGGCCGCCGCGGCGACGCTGGCCGCGTACGGCCCCGCCAGGGGCGCGCCGAGCGGTCCCGGCACCCCTCCCGCCCACAGCGCCACGGCGAGCCCGGCGCCGACCCCGACGAGGAACGCGTAGGCGAACAGCTCGTGACGGGCCTGGGCCGGCGTGAGGGCGCGCCCCCGCACGAGATAGGGCGTCTTCTGCTCGTCCCAGACGTACCGGCGGATGAAGGTGGGCCAGTCCACCGGGCTGGAGGTGTCCAGCCTACGAGCTGGGGGAGTCCAGCGAGACGCGACGGGCGTTGGCGTCCGCCTCCTCGGGCCACTGCAGCGTCATCAGCCGGAACCGGAGGTCGCGGGGCCCGAAGAGCGCCAGCACCGTCTGCAGCCAGACCGCGAGGCCGGCCAGGAACGCCATGAGGATCCCGAGCACGAGCACGGACTTGATGATCCAGCGATAGGGCAGCCCCACCGTGGAGGCCGACTTCTCGCTCACGAGGAAGGACTCGTAGGCGAAGCTGGTGGCGAAGTACCCCACGATCAGGCAGTAGGGGATCATGAACAGCGTGCACCCGAGGAACTCGATCCACACCTGCTTGCGGAACGGGAGCTTCTCCCGCACGAGGTCGACGCGCACGTGCCGGTTGTTCACGTAGGCGTAGCCCAGCACCAGCGTGAACAGGGTTGTGTGGAAGTGCCACTCCAGCTCCTGGATCACCGTGGACTCGAAGGGCGCCCCGAAGCGCTCCACCAGCCAGACCTGCATGCCGCCAACCTTGCGGAGGAACACGTCCCACATGGTGACGAACACCAGCGGCAGGATGAAGACGGCGCCCCACCGGCCGACGAACTCGACGAAGGCGCGCAGGCGCTCGCTGATCCGGATGATGGTCTCGGCCGCCATGGCGCCTCCTACTCGTACACCACGCCCGGCAGCCACAGCGCCAGGGGCGGGAACAGGATCACGAGGATCAAGCAGAGCAGCTGCAGCACGACGAACGGGATGATCCCCCGGTAGATGCTCTGGATCTTCACCTCGGCCGGCGCCAGGCCCTTCAGGTAGAAGAGCGCGAAGCCGAAGGGCGGCGTGAGGAACGAGGTCTGCAGGTTCACGGCCAGCAGGACCACGAACCAGGTGATCATGGCCTCCGGGTGCACCCAGCCCGCGAAGTCCATCTTGGCCACCATCGGCCCGAAGACGGGCAGGATGATCAGCGTGATCTCGATCCAGTCCAGGAAGAAGCCCAGGAAGAACACGATGCCCATGATCAGGAACAGGAGGCCCCAGGAGCCGAGCCCGGCCGACAGGATGAGGTGCTCGGCGATGCTGTCCCCCCCGAGGGCGCGGAAGACGTAGGCGAAGCAGGTGGCCGAGATGACGATGAAGAAGATCATCCCGATGGTGAGGGAGGAGGCGCCGGCCACCTCCTTGAGGACGCCCCAGCCACCCCGGCCCTTGACGACGGCCAGGGCGACGGCCCCGAAGGCCCCCACCGCCCCCGCCTCGCTCGGCGTGGCCCAGCCGAAGAGGATGGAGCCCTTGATCAGGAAGATCAGGGTGGCGGGCGGCAGGAAGCTCTTGACGAACAGCACCGCCTTTTCCCCGCGCGGCAGGTTCAGCGCGTCGGGGGGCAGGGGCGGCCCGAGCGAGGGGTTGAGCCGGCAGGTGAGGCCGATGGCGATCAGGTAGAGGGCCGCCAGCAGGAGCCCCGGGCCCAGCGCGGCCATGAACAGGGTCCCGACCGAGACCGACATGAGGTCGGCCATGAGGATCAGCATGATGCTGGGCGGGATGAGGATGCCGAGCGTGCCGGCGGCGGCGATGCACCCGGTGGCCAGCGCGTGGCTGTAGCCCTGCCGGAGCATGGACGGGAGCGCGAGGGACGTCATCATGGTCACCGAGGCGCCGATGATCCCCGTCATGGCGGCCAGGATCGTCCCCATCACGGTGACGGCGAGGGCGAGGGCCCCGGGGACGCGCCGCAGCATGACCTGGCAGCAGTAGAGCAGGTCGTGGGCGATGCCGCTGCGCTCCATCATGACGCCCATGAACACGAACGTCGGCACGGCCACCAGCACCAGGTTCTCCGCCGCCTGGCCCCAGATCCGGGGCACGAAGTTGAAGTACTCGATCAGGTTGAAGGTGCCGACCAGGTAACCGAGGAACCCGAACAGGAGCGCGGTGCCGCCCAGCACGAAGGCGACCGGGTACCCCGTGAACAGGAGCACGCCGAGGGTGGCGAACATGAAGATCGGGAGGTAGTCCTGGGTGAAGTAGAGGATCTCCTGGCGGGGACCCCACAGGAGGACGGCCGCGAGCAGGACGACGGTGAGGACGGCGGCCGGCAGGAGCACCAGTTCCTTGAACCTGCCGTTGAGCCGGACGACGTCACGGACGGTCTTGGCCATGCAGTCTCCCTTTCCCGACCCGCGTTTTCCCGCCACGCTAGCGGGGGGGGTCCGGGCTGTCAAGGACGATCTTTGAACGGGCGGCGATGACGCACTGCATGATGAGCCGCCTGCCCGGGCCTGCGAGCCGAGGTGCGGCCGGGGCTTGCACGACGGGCGCACGGGCGGCGATCATGGGCCCCGAGCGGCCGCCCGCTCGATCCCGCGCCTTGGAGGTGTCCATGCGCCTGCTCCTGACGGTCGCGTGGCTGGTCGTGGCGGGCCCGGCCCCGGCCGCCGGCCTGCCGATCTTCGACGCCCACATCCACTACAGCCACGACGCCTGGGACACCCTGCCCCCGGCCGAGGCCGTCGCCCTGCTCCGGAAGGCGGGCGTGGTGGGCGCGCTCGTGTCCAGCTCCAGCGACGAGGGCACCCAGCGGCTGCACCAGGCGGCGCCCGACCTCGTGGTCCCCGCGCTGCGCCCGTACCGGGCGCGGGGCGAGCTCGCCTCGTGGGTGCGCGACGACACCGTGGTGCCCTACCTCGAGGAGCGCCTGGCCCGGTATCGCTACGTGGCCATCGGCGAGTTCCACGTCTACGGCGAGGACGCGGACCTGCCGGTGGTGCGCCGGGCGGTGGCGCTGGCCCGGCGCCACGGCCTCCTGCTGCACGTCCACGGGGATGCCGACGCGGTGGAGCGCCTCTTCCGCCAGGACGCCGCGGCGCGGATCCTGTGGGCCCACGCGGGGTTCGAGCGGCCCGACCGGCTGCGCGAGATGCTCGCCCGCCACCCGAAGCTCTGGTGCGACCTGGCCGTGCGCAGCGAGCAGGCCTCGGGCGGGACGGTGGACCCGGAGTGGCGGCGGCTGTTCCTCGACTTCCCGGACCGGTTCATGTTGGGCACCGACACGTTCACGCCCGAGCGGTGGCACTACGTCCCCGAGCACGCGAGCTGGTCTCGCCAGTGGCTCGGCGACCTGCCCCCGGCCGTCGCCGAGCGCATCGCGTTCAAGAACGCCGAGGCCCTGTTCGCTCGGGTGCCGCGCCGCCCGTGAGCGCCGGCCTCGGCGCCGCGCTCCTGGCCTGGTCGGCCCTGGCCGCCGCCGACGCCGCGTGCCTGGCCGGGCTCGACGGCGGCCAGGCGCTGGAGTCGCCGGGCTACCTCCTCGCCTATCGCACGCGCCCGGCCCCGATCCCGCTCGGCCAGCACTTCGCGGTGGAGGTCCTGGTGTGTCCCCGCGGCGGCGGGGCGGCGCCGGACGCCGTCCGCGTGGACGCCCACATGCCCGAGCACCGCCACGGGATGAACTCCCGGCCCACCGTGCGCGCCGAGGGCGCCGGGCGTTATCGCGCCGAGGGGCTGCTCCTGCACATGCCGGGTCGCTGGGATCTGGTGTTCGAGCTGCGGGGGCCCGACCGCACCGACCGGCTGACCCGGAGCGTCGTCGTCGAGTGAGGGCGGGCGCGGTCGCCGCCCTCGCGGTGGCCTCGGCGCTCTTCGCCTCCGGGGCCGCCGGCGACCCGGTGGCCCCCGCGGGCCTCGCGCGCTTCAGCGACGTCGAGGTCCAGCGCATCCTGCGCCACGGGCCCTGGCCGCCGCCGTGGGCCCCCGATCCGAGCAGCCGGGTCTCCGGACGGGCGGCCGCCGCCGCCCTCGGCGAGCGGCTCTTCTTCGATCCCCGGCTGTCGGGGGGCGGGACGGTGTCGTGCGCCACGTGCCATCGGCCCGAGCGCCGCTTCACCGACGGCCGGCCCCGGGCGGAGGGGCTCGCGGCGGTCGATCGCAACACGCCCGCCCTCGCCAACGTGCGGTGGCAGCGCTGGTTCGGCTGGGACGGGGCCGGCGACAGCCTCTGGGCCGAGAGCAGCCGGCCGATCCTCGACCCGCGGGAGATGGGGGGCAGCGCGCGGGGGGTGGCCGATCTCGTGCGTGCCGATCCCGACCTCGGACGCGGCTGGGTCCGCGCCTTCGGCGCCGCGCCCGGCCCCGACGACCTCGGCGTCCTCGTGGACGCGGCCAAGGCCCTCGCCGCCTACCAGGAGACCCTCGTCAGCGGCCGGACGCCGTTCGACGCCTTCCGCGACGCCCTCGCGCAGGGCGACGTGGCGGCGGCGCGGCGCTACCCGCTCGCCGCCCAGCGCGGGCTCCGGCTCTTCGTCGGCCGGGGGGCGTGCCACCTCTGCCACCTGGGCCCGGCCTTCACCAGCGGCGAGTTCCAGGACGTCGGGATCCCCTTCTTCGTCGCCCCCGGGCGCGTGGACCCCGGGCGCTACGAGGGCGTCAAGCGGTTGCGCGCGAATCCCTTCAACCTGCTCGGCCCCCACAGCGACGACCCGGCGCGGACGACCGCCACCGGCACCCGGCACGTGCGGCTCGAGCACCGGAACTGGGGGGAGTTCAAGGTGCCGTCGCTGCGCGACGTGGCCCACACCGCCCCCTACATGCACGACGGCAGCCTGGCCACGCTCCGCGACGTCGTGCGCCACTACTCCGAGCTGGACGAGAGCCGGCTCCACGTCCACGGCGAGCGCATCTTGCGCCCGCTCCGGCTCACCGACGCCGAGGCCGAGGACCTCGTCGCCTTCCTGCGCAGCCTGAGCGACGAGCGGGCGCCTACCGCCAGCGGGCGGCCAGGCTCGGCTTCTCCTCCTCGAAGGCCCGAGTGACCCGGTCCAGCACGGCGGCGGCCGCGCCGGCGGGCGCGTGGCGCAGCTCCAGGAAGAACGCGGCGACCCGGCCGAGGTAGAGCGGGGCCAGCGAGCGGTACAGGTGGTCGCGGGGCAGCCGCCGCTCGTGATGGGCCACCGCGAAGTCGGACACCACGCGGGCCCAGAGCGGGGCCGGCAGCTCGAACTCGTCGGCGGCCAGGAGGGCCAGCGGGTACAGCTCGCCGAGCGTCGACTCGTCCAGCGCCTGCTCCCACACCGGCAGGAGGTCCTTGAGGCCGAGCCGGAAGGCCCGGACCAGGCGCTCCACGTCCCGGCGGTCGTCGTCGGCGATCCACGCCGGCGGCGGGCCCACGAGCGGCGCGGGCTCGCTGCCGCGGGCGTCGAGCCAGCGCTCGTGGTGGCGCTCCATCAGGGTGAACAGGGGACCGACGGTCTGGGCCAGGATCGTGGCCACGTCGGCCTCCCGCCCGCCGACCCGGGGCGGGCGGGGGCCCAGGTGGACCTGGACGGTGCGGGCGCGCGTGGCGAGCGCGGTCGTGGTCAGCCACACCTCCGCGCCCGGACCGTGCCACTGGCTGGCGCCCGGGGCCTCGGTCAGCGCGCCCCGGAGGAGCGCCCCCGACACCGCCGCGCACCCGCCCGCCACCTGCTGCACGGCGTGCCCGTAGAGGGCGGCCGTGAGCGGCGCCAGCAGGTTGGTGGTGAGCGTGCCCTCGCCGGGGCCGCGGGTGTAGAGCGGCAGCGCGAGGTCGGCCTGGCCCGAGGCGACCGGCTCGGCGAGCGCGCGGAGCGCCTCCGGCGCCACGCGGGCCAGCTCCCCGCTGACGAGCAGCAGCCCCTCGGCCCCGAGCTCGGCGGCGGCCGACAGGATGCGGGCCAGCGCCGGCCCCTCGCCGAGCGGCTGGGGCAGGTCCAGGACGAGGCGCCGGTGCGGCGGCGCGCCGGCGTGCGCCCACGCGCGCATCGCCTCCAGCGTGCCGTCGGTGGAGCCGGCGTCCAGCGCCAGGACCGCCCCCGGGCGGTCCGGGAAGCCGTCGGCCAGGGTCTCCGCCGTGGCCAGGAGCTGGGCGATCCCGTCGCCGGCGTCGACGGCGTACACGCCCACGACCACGCCGGGGGCCGCCGGCTCCGGCGGGCTCTGGTTGACCTCGATCAGCGACGGATCGGCGCTCACGCCCGGGGTCCTCCCGCGCCTAGGCCGACAGGCTCGCCAGGAGGGCGAGGTAGTCGCCGAGGTGCCGGGTGATCAGGAAGGTGCGCCGCACGTACTCCCGCGCCGCGCCGCCGAAGCGCGTGCGCAGATCGCGGTCGTCCAGGAGCTGCCGGATCCGGAACGCCGCGCCCTCGACGGAGGTCACCCCGTAGCCGGTGACCTCGGGGATCAGCTGGGCCGGGATGCCCCCCACCAGGCTCGCCACCACCGGCTTGCCCTTCCACATGGCCTCGGCCACCACGAGGCCGAAGTCCTCGGCCAGCGGCTTGTGCAGGAGCACCGCCGCCCCGCGCTGGAGCGCGTTGATCTCCAGCGCCGCGTCGGGCGGCAGCACGAGCGCGTGGATGTCGGGGTCCCCCGCCGCCGCCTCGCGCACCTGGCCCAGCACCACCGTCCCCTCCGGGTTGTCCGACACGCCCCACCCCGCGAGCACGAGGCAGCACGGCACGTACTTGCGCGCGAGCCGGTAGGCGCGGATGGCCCCCGGGAAGTCCTTGCTGGGCGTGTAGGGGCCCACCGTGAGCACGATGGGCTTGTCGCGGGGGATGCCGAGGCGCTCGAGCATCCGGTCCACCTCGCCCCGGCCGAGGTCGCGATTGCGGTCGCTCAGGGGGTCCACCGAGGGGTGGATGATGAGGGCCGGCACCGTCAGCCGCTGGGCGAACTTCGGCAGCGAGAAGATCGCGGCGTCGTAGCGCTCGGCGTCCTCGCGCAGCGGGTGCCAGACGCGCGGGTAGGCGCGGGACAGGTCCTGGTGGCACCGCCACACCCAGCGGCCGGACGACCCCCGGTGGCGGGCCAGGGCCAGCGGCGCCACGTCGTGGACCATGACGAGGTGCGCGTCCAGCGACAGGGTGGCCGCGTTGGTGGCGGCGGTGTCCCGGTAGGCGCGCAGCGCGGCCTCGGCGATGCCGTCCTCGAGGCCGGCCAGCCCCCGGTCCAGCCGCCGGGTGGCGGCGTAGAACTCGGGGTCGCCCACGATCACCTCCCAGGCGGCGTCGATGCCGATCTCCTGGAGCATGGGCACCAGGCGGTCCAGGATCTCCGGCGACCCCGCCCCGAACCGGCTCGCGTTGACGTGCAGGAAGCGCCGGCCCTGCAGCCGCTCGGCCAGCCGCAGCAGGAGGTCGATGGCCCCCCGCGGCGCCACCTCCCGGTAGGCCTCGAGCTGGCCGCCGCTCATCGGCCGGCCCCCTCCGCGAGGGCCTGGTCGCACAGCTGGATCAGGCGGGTCCGCGCCCGCTCGAGGCTGCCGCCGTAGGGGTTGACGGCCTGCATGCGCTCGGCCAGCTCGCCGAGGCCGAGGGCCCGCTCCAGCCAGGCCGCGAAGTCGTTCTGCTTGCGCCCGAGGCGGAGCCGCGCCTCCACCAGGTGGAAGTAGATGGCGCTGGCGTCCACCTCGAGCAGCGCCTGACGGAGCTCGCCGAGCGTGTGGACCTCGATGCCCGTCGGCACCTCCACCGTCCGCGAGCGCACGAAGTCGAAGGGGTCGCCGGAGACGACCCGCGGGTTGATGGGGAAGGCCCGCAGGTGGGCGTCCACCACCGCCACCAGCTCCTCGCGCAGGGCCTGGAGCCCGGGGAGCTCGCCCGGGTCCACCATGGCCAGCCGCTCGCCCAGCACCTGGTCCCGCACCTGGACGGCGGCCCAGGTGGCGAAGTCGTTGGGATAGATCCCGGCCGCGAACCGATGGCGGAGCAGGAAGCCGTGGGTGTGGAAGTAGATGGAGTCGAGCGGCGCCTGGTCCATCAGCTCGGCGAGCTGCCGCTCGATCTCGGCCCGGAGGCCCACGAACTCCATGAGCTGCAGACACGCGACGAAGGCGAAGGGGCCCTCGGTCTTGGCCAGCACGGCGGGGGCCGGGCGCGGCGCCGGGTGGATGGACCGGCGGAGGCCCTCGAGCGGGATGCGCACCCAGCCGGGCCGCATGTCCAGCTCGTAGCACAGCTCGTAGAGCGCCTTGTCCAGCTCGAAGGCGTGCAGGGCCGCCTCCAGCACTTCCTTGCGGCGCGGCACGAAGGCGGCCCCGCGCGCGAGCGTCTCGCCGAGGTACCCCTCCAGGAACGCCTCCCGCACCCCATCCTCCCACGCGTCGGCCCAGGGGGCGAGGCGCTCCAGGAGGCGCGGGTGGTCGGGCTGCGCCTCGAGCGCCCGCAGGAGCGCGCCCCGGGCCGCGTAGGAGAACGAGCGGAGCATGCCCGCCACGTCCCGGAGCGCGGAGCCCTTGGCCCGGCGCGCCTCCAGGGACCGCGCGGGCTCGCCCTCGAAGTCGACCACGACGAAGCCGGCCGGGGTGCGCAGCACCTGGCCCAGGTGGTAGTCGCCGTGCATGCGGATCTTCGCCACGTCCTCGGTGGCCAGCGCTTCCAGCGCCGAGAGCACGTCGCGCATCCGGGGCGCGTCGCGCAGCACCTCCTGGGCGAGCGGCTGGGCGTCGCCGGGGAGCCGCTCGATCGCGGCCTCGAGCGCCCGGACGGCGCGGTCGAGGCGCTGCTGGATCTCCCGGTTCCAGGCGGCCAGGTCGCCGACCTGGACCGGCTCCGGCGCCAGCGGGGAGCCGGGGGCGGGCGAGGCCAGGGCCACGTGCATGCGCCCGGTGAGGGCGCCGAGGGCCCGGGCCTGGCGGGCGTCGGCGGCGGCCTGGGCCTGGGCGAAGGCGGGGTCGGTGGCGCGGTCCTCGGTCGCCGCGCTGGCCACCGTCCCGTAGTACTCGGCGAGGCTCTTCTGGAAGGCCGCCCAGGCGTCGCCCTCGTTCGGCACCAGCTCCTGCATCGTGGCCAGCGTCAGCGGCGGCTCGCCCGGGGCCTCGTAGACGGCGTAGCCGGCCAGGCGCGGCGCGTCGCGGAAGTCGGTCTCCTCGGTGAGGAAGCGGGTGAGCTCCAGCTCGGGGCTCACGCCCCGCTCGAGGCGCCGGAGGAGCTTCAGCACGAGGCGCTCCTCCACCACGCGCGAGGTGTTGCTCTGCTCGACGCCGAGGGGGCGCGCGGCGCGCGCCGGCGCCGGCAGCACCTCGGCCAGCAGCGGGGTGGCCGCGAACTGGAAGGCGCCCCGCCGGCCCGGCAGGCTGGCGCCGGCGCGCATGTGCTCCACCACCGCCGCGCAGAAGCCGGGATCGTCGGCGGCGTCCTGGATGGGGTCGCCCGCCGGGCGGGGGACGAGGGGGACCAGGTAGAGCTCGGACGGGCCCCCGGCCAGGTCCACCTCGAGCAGGGTGAGCACCCCCGTCGTGCCGGGGACGGCGGCCTCGTCCAGCGTGCGCACGCCCTCGATGCGGCGGGACTTGGCCGCGAACCAGCGCTGGGCGGGGAGCCAGGCCGCGAGGCCGGCGGGCGGGCCGTCCGCCCCGCCCCTAGACGAGCGAGCTCTCGATGCCATAGCCGCCCTCCCTTCTCCGGCCGAGCGACAGCCAGTAGAAGCCGTAGGGAGCGAGCGTGAAGAGGTAGGGCGCGGTCCCGATGGGCGGCAGCCGGGCGCCGTCCAGCATCTCGACGGGCGCGACGCCGCGGAACGCCGCCAGGTCCAGCGTGGCCGCCTCCACCGAAGGGGCGAGGTTGGCGACGACGAGGACGGCCTCGCCCGCGTGCTCGCGCAGGTAGGCCACCACGCGGCGGTTGTCGGGCTCCAGGAAGCGCAGGGTCCCGCGGCCGAAGGCGCGCGTGCTCTTGCGGGCGGCGATCACGCGCCGCATCCAGGACAGGAGCGACGCCGGCGAGCGGCGCTGGGCGTCCACGTTGACGACCTGGTAGCCGTAGAGCGGATCGGCGTTGACGGGGCTGTAGAGCTGCTCGGGCATGGCGGTGGAGAACCCCGCGTTGCGGTCCACGGACCACTGCATGGGCGTGCGCACGCCGTTGCGGTCGCCGAGGTGGACGTTGTCGCCCATGCCGATCTCGTCCCCGTAGTACACGATGGGCGTGCCGGGCAGCGAGAACAGGAGCGCGTTGAGGAGCTGGAGCTTGCCCCGGTCGTTGTCCACCAGCGGCGCCAGCCGCCGGCGGATCCCCACGTTGAGCTTCATGCGGGGGTCCTGGGCGTAGGCGAAGTACATGTAGTCCCGCTCCGGGTCCGTGCACATCTCCAGCGTCAGCTCGTCGTGGTTGCGCAGGAACACGCACCACTGGCAGGTGTCCGGGATCGGCGGCGTGTGCAGGAACATGTCGGTGATGGGCCGCCGGTCGGCCCGGTGCAAGGCCATGAACAGCCGCGGCATCAGCGGGAAGTGGAACGCCATCTGGAACTCGTCGCCGTCGCCGAAGTAGGGCCGCACGTCCTTGGGCCACTGGTTGGCCTCGGCGAGCAGCACGCGCCCCCGGTGGCTCCGGTCCAGCTCCCCCCGGAGGCGCTTGAGGAAGGCGTGGGTCTCGGGCAGGTTCTCGCAGTTCGTGCCCTCGCGCTCGAACAGGTACGGCACCGCGTCGCACCGGAAGCCGTCCAGGCCGCGGTCGAGCCAGAACCGCATGACGTCCACGATGGCGCGCTGCACGGCGGGGTTGTCGTAGTTCAGGTCCGGCTGATGGCTGAAGAAGCGGTGCCAGTAGTAGGCCTCGGCCACGGGGTCCCAGGTCCAGTTGGACTTCTCCGTGTCCACGAAGATGATGCGCGCGTCGCTGTACTTCTTGTCGTCGGGGCTCCACACGTAGTACTCGCGCAGGGGGGAGGCGGCGTCGCGCCGGCCCTCCTGGAACCAGGGATGCTGGTCCGAGGTGTGGTTGACCACGAGGTCGGCGATGACCCGGAGCCCCCGGCGGTGCGCCTCGGTCATGAACGTCTCGAAATCGGCCATGGTGCCGTAGCGCGGCGAGATCTCGTTGAAGTCGGCGATGTCGTACCCGTCGTCACGGAGGGGCGAGGGGTAGAAGGGCAGCAGCCAGATGCAATCCACCCCGAGATCGCGCAGGTAGTCCAGCCGGCTGGTCAGGCCCCGGAAGTCGCCGACGCCGTCGCCGTCGCTGTCCTGGAACGCCTTGACGTGCAGCTCGTAGAGGACCGCGTCCTTGTACCAGAGGTCGTCCACGTGAGTCCTCCCTCAGGAGCAGGGGTCCTGGAAGGTCGGCCGGGGCGCCGTGGTGACGTGGAGGATGGCCGCCGGCTTCTCGGGCGCCAGGGTGAGGGCGTGGGTCGGCCCCCGCCAGAGCTGGCGCCGGTCGCCGAGCAGCTCGTGCACCTGCACGCGCCCGTCGGGGGGCAGACCCAGGTCGGTGAGCGGCAGCGTGAGCGTGGCCTCGTGCGCCTCGAAGGGGTCCAGGTTGACGGCGATCCACAGGCAGTCGGCGCCGTCGGCGCTGGTCCGGCCGTAGAAGAGCACGTGGTCGCTGTCGGCCTCGAAGAAGCGGAGGGCGCGCGGCTCCTGGGTCGCCGGGTGGGCGCGCCGGATCTGGTTCAGCCGGCTGATGTAGTCGACGATGTTGCCGGGCGCCTGCCAGTCGCGGACCCGGATCTCGTACTTCTCCGAGTTCAGGTACTCCTCGGTGCCGGGCACCGCCGCCCCCTCGCAGAGCTCGTAGCCGCTGTAGATGCCATACAAGGGCGACAGCGTCGCGGCCAGGGCCACGCGCATCTTGAAGGCCGGCCGCCCGCCCTGCTGCAGGATGGGCGGCAGGATGTCGGGGGTGTTGGCGAACAGGTTGCCCCGGAAGTACTCGGCCATGTCCGTCCGGGTCAGCTCGGTGAGGTAGGCGGTGAGCTCGTCCTTGAAGTTCCGCCAGGTGAAGTAGGTGTAGGACTGGGTGAACCCCACCTTGGCCAGCGCCTGCATCAGCTTGGGCCGCGTGAAGGCCTCGGAGAGGAACACCACGTCGGGATGGACGGCCTGCACCTCCCGGATCACCCAGGCCCAGAACGGGATGGGCTTGGTGTGGGGGTTGTCGACGCGGAAGGTCCGCACCCCCTCGCCGATCCAGTGCAGGAACACGCTGCGCGCCTCCTCCCAGAGGGCCTCGCGGTCCCGGCAGGTGAAGTTGATGGGATAGATGTCCTGGTACTTCTTCGGCGGGTTCTCGGCGTACTTGATGGTGCCGTCCGGGCGCCGGTAGAACCACTCGGGGTGCTCGCGCACCCAGGGGTGGTCGGGCGAGCACTGCAGCGCGTAGTCGAGGGCGATCTCGAGCCCGTGCTCGCGCGCCGCCCGCACCAGGGCCCGGAAGTCGTCCGCCGTCCCCAGCGCCGGCTCGATGGCCTTGTGGCCGCCGTGCTCGTTGCCGATGGCCCACGGCGAGCCGGGGTCGTCGGGGCCGGGGGTGAGCGTGTTGTTCCGCCCCTTGCGCGCGGTGCGCCCGATGGGGTGGATGGGGGGGAGGTAGAGCACGTCGAAGCCCATGGCCGCGATGTCCGGGAGCCGGTCGATGACGTCCTTGAAGGTGCCGTGCTGGCCGGGGACGCGCCCCTGCGAGCGCGGGAACAGCTCGTACCAGGCCGCGCAGCGCGCCACCGGACGGTCCACCACCACCACCAGCTCCCGATCGTACCGCGCCGCCACCGTGCGGTCGGGGTAGCTCTCCATCAGCTCGGTGGTCTCCGCGTCCAGCAGGAGCCGCGCCCGCGCGGCCTGGCTCGGCGTCCGCTCGAGCTCGGCCAGCCGCGCCTCGATGCGGCGGCGGTCGGCGCCGGCCGCCCGCGCGAGGGTCTCGCGGAGCAGCTCCGCCCCCTCCAGGAGCTCGCTGGTCGCGTCCATCTGGGCGGCCAGGCGCTTCTCGAGGTCGTGGGCCCAGGTGCGGTAGGGGTCGGCCCAGGCCTCCACCGTGTAGAGGTAGCGGGTGTTCTCGGTGAGGGGGAACCGGCCCGCCCAGCGGTCGTTGTCGACGTGGACCATGGGCACCTCGTGCCAGGCCGTGTCCTTGACCGCCCGGTAGCGCAGCGCCGCCGCCAGGGCGCTGTGGCCCTCGCGGAGGACGTCGGCGGCGACCTCCAGGGTCTCGCCGACCACGCGCTTCACCGGCACCCGCCCGCCGTCCAGCTCCGGCCACACGGCCGCGATCCACACCACGCGCAGGTCTCCTCGCACCACGTTCGCGACGGCCGTCATCACGTACCCTCCTGAACGAGCACCGCCACCGGGAACCGGGCCAGCGCCTCCGCCACCGCCAGCGTGGCCTCGCCGCCCGCCCCGCCCCGCACCGCCGCCCCCGTGAAGGCGTCCACGAGGGCACCCCCAAGGCCGGGGGGCAGGCCCACCGCCGTGTCGCCCCAGACGGCCTCCCCGAGCGGCAGCGGCGCCGCCGGCCCCGCGAGGCGCGTCACCAGCCGCGGCACCACCACGACGGCGGCGCGGGTGCCGTGCCGGCGGGCGAAGGCGCACACGTGGGCGGCGCGGGCGCCGACGGCCGGCAGCGGCACGTACTCGCCCTCGAGGAACAGGGCGGGCGCCGCGCGGCGCTCGGCCAGCCCCCGGTGGATCACGTAGAGCTTCACGCGGCCGTCCGGCCAGGCCTCGAGGAGCGCCTGGCCGAGCGCGGCCCGGTCACCGGCGGCCAGGCCCCGCTCGAGGTCCTCGAGCGCGGCCCGCCGCCGGTCCCAGGCCACCGGCCGCCGGTTGTCGGGATCGACCAGCGTGAGGTCCCAGAACTCGGTGCCCTGATAGATGTCGGGGACGCCCGGCGCGGTCAGCTTGAGCACCGCCTGCGCCAGGGCGTTGACCATGCCGGCCCGGGCCACCGGCTCGACGAAGGCCGCGAGGTCCGCCAGGAAGCGGTTGGCGGGGCCGGGGGCGAGCACGCGCTCCACGAAGCGGTCGAGCGCCTCGTGGTAGGCCTGGTCGGGGTTGATCCAGCTCGTGTGGACCTTGGCCTCCTTGGCGGCCTTGGCCATGTAGCCCTGGATGCGCTCGGCGAAGGCGCCGAGGGCCGCGTCGTCCACGGGGCCGAGCGGCCAGGCGCCCACCAGCGTCTGGTAGAGCAGGTACTCGTCGTTCCGGTCCGGGGCCGGGCGGCCCTCCAGCCGGGAGCCGTGGCGACGGTTCCAGCGGTGCCACCGGTGGACGGCCTCGCGCCAGGCCCGGGGCATCTCGGACAGCACGTGCAGGCGCGCGCGCACGTCCTCGCCCCGCTTGGTGTCGTGGGTCGCCGTCGCCGAGAGCGCGGCGGGCCAGTCCCGCTGGCGGGCGAGGCAGCGCTGGTGGAACTCCTCCACGGTCACGCCGAACTGGTCCGGGTCGCCGCCCACCTCGTTGAGGCTCGCGAGCCGGTGGTAGCGGTAGAAGGCGGTGTCCTCCACGCCCTTGGCCGTCACGGGCGCCGTCAGCTGCTGGAACTTGCCGACGAAGGCCAGCTGCTCCCGCCGGTAGGCGGGGTCGGCGCTCTCCGGGTAGCGCAGGAGCAGCACGTCGCGGACGAAGTCGAAGATCGACGCGCTCGTGGTCGGGTTGCGCCGCCGCGCGAAGGCCAGCGCCACCTCCACGCAGGCCCGGTCCTGGAGCGCCACCTCCGCGTCGGCCCCGGCGATGTAGGTGCGGTAGAGCGGGAAGCACGCGATCACCTCGCGCAGGGCGTGGGTGAGGCTGCGGCGCGTGAAGTCGCGGGAGCCGCGGTCCCGCTGGGCCAGCCGGGTCAGCGCGTGGCCCAGCACCTCGAGCTCGCTGGCCATGGCCGTGCGCACCACGAGCTGCTTGCTCGAGTAGACGAGGTCGGCCCAGGCCGCGCGCTGCCCCGTGAAGCGCGCGTAGGCGGCGGTCATGGCCCGGGCGCTGCCGCCGTCCACGAACAGGCCGTTCACCAGGTTCAGGAACTCGTAGCCGGTCGTGCCGTGGATGGCCCAGACGGTCGGCAAACGCTCCCCCCGGGCCAGCACCTTCTCGGCGACCACGTAGAGGGGGCGGCCGGCGGGGGCGTGGGGGTCCTGGTGGCCGCGCGCCTCGAAGGCGAGGGCCGCCTCGGCGACGGCCCCCTCGAGGTCGGCGTCGTCGGCGGCGCCCGCGCGCCGGCGCTCGGCGCGCAGGCACTGGGCGAAGCGCTCGCGCTGGAGCGCCAGGAGGTAGCCCCGCGGGTCGTAGAGCCCGTCGGGGTGGTCGATGCGCAGCCCGGTGACCCGGCCCTGCTCCACCCACGCGAGGATCAGCCGGTGGGTCTCGCGGAAGACGGCCGGCACCTCCATGCGGATGGCGGCCAGCTCGTTGATGTCGAAGAAGCGCCGGTAGTTGATCTCCTCCGCCGCCACCTGCCAGTGGGCGAGGCGGTAGGGCTGGTCGGCGAGCAGGCGGTCCAGGAGGTCGAAGCTCCGCGGGTCGCCGGGCTTGCCGTTGGCCACGCGCACCGCCTCCTCCACCGCCGCCCGGACCGCGTCCGAGCCCGCCGCCAGCCGGGCCAGCCGGCGCCGGATCACCTCCTTCTCGCGCGCCCGCTCCCGCGCCCGCTCGGGCGCGCGCTCGGTGGGAGCGGGCAGGTTCGCCAGGGCGGTGAGGATGCTCCGGAACTCCATGAGGTCCGGGTGGTCGTCGCCCAGCGCCTCGCCGAGGCCGGCCACGCGGGACTCCAGGAGCAGGACGGCGGAGCGCGGCTCGACGGGCAGGACCGTGTCGAAGTAGCGGACGCGAAAGGCGCCCTCGGCGTGCTCGAGGGTCAGCTCCTGGCGCTCGAGCACGCGCCCGTACTGGTCGCCCAGGATGGGCAGCAGCACCTTGCCGGCGAGGTGCCGCTCCACGGGATCCCAGTCGATGTCGAAGAAGTCGGCGTAGGCGGAGCTGGGGCCGTTCTCCAGCACGTCCTGCCACCAGCGGTTGGCGGGGCCGATGCCCATGTGGTTCGGCACCACGTCCAGGATGTGCCCCATGCCGCGGGCGCCGAGCGCGGTCGTGAAGGCCTCGTGGGCCTCCGGCGAGCCGATCTCCGGGTTCAGCCGCGTGTGGTCGACGATGTCGTACCCATGGGTGCTGCCCGGGCGCGCCGCCAGGTACGAGGACGTGTAGACGTCGCTCACCCCGAGGGCGGCCAGGTAGTCCACCAGCCCCGTCGCCTGGGCGAAGGTCAGCGTGGGGCCGAGCTGCAGGCGGTAGGTGGCGGTGGGGATGCGCGCAGGCGGGCAGGGGGTGGCCATGGCCTCACGCTCCCTGGCCCGCGGCCAGCCGCGCCTCGGGCGGCTCCGGGCTCGACGCGGCGGCCACCGGCAGCCGGACGATGGCCTCGGTGCCCTGGCCCTCCGTGGACAGCACCTCCACCTCCCCGCGGTGCGCGCGGACGATCTCCTCGACGATGGCCAGGCCGAGGCCGGTGCCGTGCCCCCGGCGCTTGGTGGAGAAGAAGGGCTGGAAGATCAGCGCCAGGGAGTCGGCGCTCATCCCCGGCCCCTCGTCGAGCACGTGCACGGCCACCACCGGGGACGCGGCCTTGCCGCGGATGGCCCCCGCCCGCCCCTCCGGGCGGAGCAGCGTCCCCGGCCCCTCGGTGACGAGGACCGTCCCCCAGCGCGGCGAGGCGTCGAGGGCGTTGGTGAGGAGGTTGACGAACACCTGCTGGAGCTGGTCGGCGTCGGCCAGGACCGGCGCCAGGACGGGGGGCAGGTCCAGCCGGATGCGCACGCCCTTGTCCCGGCAGCGCCCCTCGAGCAGGTCCACGACGCGGGTCAGGAGCGCGGCGAGGTCCTCCTCCCGGAGCGCCGTCTGCCGCGGGCGCGCGTAGTCCAGGAGCAGGTGGACGATGCTCGTGATGCGCTCGGTCTGGCCGCGGATGACGTCGAGCTGGCGCCGGTCGGGGTGGTCGGCGGGCAGGCCCCGCAGGAGCGCGTCGGCCCGGCCCGAGATCACGTTGAGGGGCGTGCCGAGCTCGTGGGCCACCTCGGCCGCCAGCATGCCCACCGCCACCAGCTTCTGCGTCTGCTGGAGCTGCCGCTCCAGGGAGAGGCGCTCCTCGGACTGCTCGACGAGGGCCTGGTGGGCGCGCTGCAGGCTCTCCGCCATCCGGTTGAACTCCTCGGCCAGCTCGCCCAGCTCGTCGGCGCGGCCCACGTCGATGCGCTGGGTGAGGTCGCCGCCGCCCACCGCCCGGGCCCCGCGGATGAGGGCGCGGATGGGCCGCGCCAGGCCCCACCGGGCCACGGCCAGGATGGAGAGCACGAACAGCAGCAGCACGATCACCCGGGAGACGATGCTCTCGCGCACGGCGCGCGCGAACTCGCGGTCGACCCCGTCCAGGCTCTGGCGCACCTCCACCGCGGCGGTGCCGCCGGCGGGCCAGCGCACCGGCTGGATGTAGCGCAGCACCTTGCCCCGGGGCGTGTCCAGGAGCGCCGCGCTGGGCGCGCGCGTGCCGAGCGCGGCCATGATGGCCTGGTCCGCGGTGTCCGGGGGCGCGTCGGAGGCCACGCTGGCCGCCACCGCCCGCCCCTTGGGGTCGTAGATGGTGGCCGACACCAGGCCCGGCCGCTGGCGGATCTCCTCCAGGAGCTCCTGGAGCTCCTCGGTGGTGCGGCCCCGCCGCACGTTGTTCCGGACGGCCACGGCCAGGGTCTCGGCGAAGATCCGCTGGTCGGTGGTGGTGAGCTCCACCATGCGGTCGCGCTCCCGCTCCAGGCGCAGGTAGTCGTAGGCCCCGGTGATGACCAGGAAGGCCAGCATCAGGAGCGCGACCAGCCGCGTGGTGAGCCGCTTCACGCCAGAGCCCGCCTCAGGCCCTCACCGGGGGCTCGGAGCCCAGGGCCTTGCGGATGGCGGCCTTCATGTCGTCGATCTTGAAGGGCTTGAACAGGAAGTCGACCGCGCCCTTCTCGGAGGCCTCCACGTAGGAGGGGACGTCGCCGAACGCCGTCATCATGATGATGCGCGAGCCCGGGCAGGAGCGGCGGAAGCCCGGCAGGAGGTCCAGGCCGCTCGGCCCGGGCATGTTCTTGTCCATCAGGATCACGTCGAACGCCGCCGTGCGGCAGGCCAGCACGGCCTCGGCGCCGTCGCTGGCCTCGCCCACGTCGTAGCCCTCGTGGCGCAGCTCCTCCACCAGCAGCGCGCGCATCTCGGCGTCGTCGTCCACCACCAGGATCCTCACCGGCTGTGCCATCGATGCCTCTCCTCCTCCCGCTCCGAGCGTCGACCGAGGGCGGCGGGCCGGGCGCCGGAACGGGCCTGCCGGTTCCTCACGGATGGTACCCTAGGTCGCCATGAAGGCTCTCGTCCTCACGCGCGAGTATCCGCCCCACGTCTACGGGGGCGCCGGCGTCGTGGTGGACGAGCTGACGCGGGCCCTCGGCCGGCGCATGGCCGTGGAGGTCCGCTGCTTCGAGGTGCCGACCCCGCCCCCCGGCATCGAGGCCCGCGGCTACGAGCCGTGGGCCCGCGTGGACGGGGCGGGGGCGCGGCACGCCGGCGCCCTGCGCGCGCTCTCGGTGGGGCTCGCCATGGCCGCCGATCCCGCCGACGCCGACGTCGTGCACGCCCACACCTGGTACGCCGCCCTCGGCGGGTTCCTCGTGCGGACGCTCTACCGGGTCCCGCTGGTCGTCACCGTGCACAGCCTCGAGCCGCTCCGGCCGTGGAAGGCCGAGCAGCTCGGCGCCGGCTACACCGTGTCGGCGTGGGTGGAGCGGCTCGCGCTGGAGTCGGCCGACCGCGTGATCGCGGTGTCGGCGGCCATGGCCGCCGACGTCCGGCGGCACTTCGCCGTGGACCCCGCCCGCGTGCGTGTCGTGCACAACGGCATCGACCCCGCGCGCTTTCGGCGGACGGCGGCCCGCGAGGCCCTCGAGCGCCGCGGAATCCGGCCCCCCTACGTCCTGTTCGTGGGCCGCATCTCGGAGCAGAAGGGGATCTTCCACCTCCTCGAGGCCGCCGCCGGTCTGCCGGCGGGTGTGGAGCTCGTGCTGTGCGCGAGCGGGCCGGACACCCCCGAGGTCGCCGCCCGTCTCGACCGCGCGGTGGCCGCCACGCCGCGGGTGCGCTTCATCCGCGAGATGGTGCCGGTGCCGGAGCTGGTCCAGCTCTACAGCCACGCCGCGCTGTTCGCGTGCCCCTCGGTGTACGAGCCCTTCGGGGTGATCAACCTGGAGGCCATGGCCTGCGAGACGCCGGTGGTCGCCTCGGCCGTGGGCGGCATCCCCGAGGTCGTGGAGGACGGCGTGACGGGGCTCCTCGTGCCCCCCGGCAAGCCGGCCGCGCTCGCCGAGGCCATCGGGGCGCTCCTCGCCGACCCCGTGCGGGCGCGGGGCCTCGGCGCGGCCGGGCGGCGCCGCATCGAGGCGCGGTTCGGCTGGGACGCCATCGCGTCGCGGACGGAGGACGTGTACCGCGAGGCGCGGGTGCAGTTCGATGCCGGCTAGGGCCGGCGCGCGGGATCGCCCCTGGCGTCGCATGCCGTCCTCGGCGTGCGAGAGACGTGCCAGGCGAGGCGCGGCGTGAGAACGGAGGCATCCGCCCTCGTCGCGGGCCGCGCCCGACGACATCATGGCGGCCGGGCGACAGCGTGTCGCCCCGCGCCGGCGCCGGTGGGCGGCCGGGCGCGCCCGTGACCACGTTCCGGGTGTGGGCGCCGGCCGCCCGTCACGTCGAGGTGGCCATCGACGAGCGCCGGTTCGCGCTGGAGCGCCGGGCCGGAGGCTGGTGGGCGCTGGAGTGGGCGGCCGCCGGGCCCGGTACGGATTACCGGTTCGTCCTGGACGGGGGCGACCCGCTGCCGGACCCGCGCTCGCCGTGGCAGCCGGCGGGCGTGCACGGGCCCTCGCGCGTCGTGGACCCGGCCGCCTTCCCGTGGACGGACGCCCGCTGGCAGCCCCCCCCGCTCGGGGCGGCCGTCGTCTACGAGCTGCACGTCGGCACCTTCACGCCGGCCGGGACCTTCGACGGCGTCGTCGAGCGGCTGGACCACCTGGTCGCCCTCGGCGTCACCCACGTGGAGCTGATGCCCGTGGTGGAGTTCGCGGGCGCGCGCGGCTGGGGCTACGACGGCGTGGACCTCTTCGCCCCCCACCACGCCTACGGGGGCCCGGGCGGGCTCGCGCGTCTGGTCGACGCGTGCCACGCGCGCGGCCTCGCCGTGCTGCTGGACGTCGTCTACAACCACCTCGGGCCCTCCGGCAACTACCTGGCTCGCTTCGGCCCCTACTTCACCGACCAGTACCGCACCCCCTGGGGCGAGGCCGTGAACCTGGACGGCGCCGACAGCGACGAGGTGCGCCGGTTCGTCTGCGACAACGCGCTGATGTGGCTGCGCGACTACCACGTCGACGGGCTCCGCATCGACGCCGTCCACGCGCTCCTCGACCGCTCGGCGACCCACCTGCTGGAGCAGCTGGCGGCGGAGGTCAAGGCCCTCGCGAGCCACCTCGGCCGTCACCTCGTGGTGATCGCCGAGAGCGACCTCAACGACCCCCGGCTCGTGCGGCCGGTGGAGATCGGCGGCTACGGGCTGGACGCCCAGTGGAACGAGGACTTCCACCACGCGCTCCACGCGGCGCTCACCGGCGAGCGCCAGGGCTACTACGCCGACTTCGGCCGCCTCGCCGACTTCGCCGAGGCCGTGTGCCGGGGCTTCGTCTACGCCGGCCAGCCCTCGGCCTACCGCCGCCGGCGCCACGGCCGGACGCCCACCGGGGTGGACGGCCACCGCTTCGTCGGCTGCGTGCAGAACCACGACCAGGTGGGCAACCGCGCCCGCGGCGACCGCCTGAGCCACCTCGTGGGGCCGGGCCGCCTCAAGATCGGGGCGGCGCTCGTCCTGACGGCGCCCTTCGTGCCCATGCTGTTCCAGGGCGAGGAGTGGGGTGCGGCCACGCCCTTCCTCTACTTCATCGACCACGACGACCCGGCGTTCGGGCGGGCGGTGAGCGAGGGGCGGCGGCGGGAGTTCGCCGCCTTCGGGTGGGACCCCGCCGAGGTGCCCGATCCCCAGGCGCCGGAGAGCTTCCGCCGCTCCCGGCTCGACTGGGCGGAGCTCGCCCGCGAGCCCCACGCCGACCTCCTGGACTGGCACCGCCGGATGATCGCCCTGCGCCGGGCGTTCCCCGAGCTGACGGACGGCCGGATGGAGCGCGTTCACGTGCGGGTGGACGAGACGGCCGGCTGGCTCGCCGTCGAGCGCGGCGCCGTCACGGTGGCGGCGAACCTGGGCGCGGCGGCCGCGTGGGTGCCGCTCGGCGCCGACCGGCCGCGGCGCGTGCACCTGGCGTCGAGCCCCGAGGCCGGCGTGGGGCCGGCCGCGGTGACCCTGCCGCCCGACGCGGTGGTGGTGCTGGGGCCCTGAGGCCGCCGCTACAGATGGGTGAGCGTGTCCTCGGGATGGGGCCGCTCGTCGCCGCGTAGCCGCCGCTCCAGGATCTGCCGGGCCAGGTGGCGGCCGCCGAGCCCGAAGGCCACCGCCGCCGTCAGGACCAAGCCGCCGAACACGAGGCCGAAGGCGACCAGGACCATCTCCTTGGCCACGCCGAGATGGGTGATGGCGGTGGCGCCCGCGAACAGCAGCACCCCCCACCGCACGGCCCGCGCCAGCAGCCGGCCCTCGGGGAGCCCGGCGTTGACGGCGGCGATGAGGACGCCCTGGGCCACGAAGTTGGCGACGAGCCAGCCCACCAGCAGGATCACGAGCGCGCCGACGAGCGTCGGCAGCCACACGAGCACGAACGCGGTGAGGCGCTCGGTGCCGGGGACGGCCATCGCGTCGATGGCCAGCGCCACGAACAGGAGGAAGAGCCCCCAGAACACGCCGAGGCCGATGATCTCGGACGGCGGCCGCGAGATGCCCTCGCGCCGGAGCGACACGCCGAGGCCGTAGGTCTCCGCCCGCCGGTCCACGTCCAGCGCCCGGGCCAGGCGCCGGGTCACCCGCGCCGCCGCCCACGCCAGCGCGAGGCCGATCACCACCAGGCCCACGAGCGTCAGCACCGCGGGCAGCGCGCCCAGCAGGCGCTCGCCGATGGCGGTCAGCGTGGTGAGCGTCGCGTCCCTCCAGGATGCCATCATGGGTGGTCACCTCCGTGCCGGTGGGGCGTCATGGGTCCGTCCGGGGACCGGCGCACCCCCCGAGCAGCCGGCGCACGTGGTCGAGGAGGGCGCCCACGCGGAACGGCTTCTCGAGGTACACGCGGGCCCCGCGCTGGAGCGCCTCGGCCCGCGCGACGGGCCCCCCGAACGCCGTGATGAGCACGACGGGCAGGGACGGGTGCCGCCGGGACAGGTAGGACAGGAGGTCGAGCCCGCCCGGCCCCGGCAGCTCCTTGTCCAGCACCACGAGGCTCGGCGCGTCGCGCTCCAGCGCCTCGATCAGCGACTCGCCGCTCGTCTCCTCGTGGACCGTGATGCCCTCCAGCGCGAGCGTGTCCCTGAGCAGCCGGCGCATCTCGGCGTCGTCGTCGACGATCATCACGTGGCTCATGCCGTGTCGGGGCGGAACCCGCGGTCCCGCCCGTCTCCGGGCCGACGCAAGGACCTTGCCGGCGCCGCCCCGCGGCCAAACGCCCGGCCCCGCCGGCCGTTCGCCGCCGGGGACCCGTCGGCTCCGCCCCCGCGCCCGCGACAAGTTGGCGTCCGGGCGACAGGCTGGCGCTCCCACCGCCCCCCTAGAGGTCCTTGACCTTGCGCTGGATGGTGCGGACCGACACGCCGAGCACGCGCGCCGCCGCCGCCTTGTCGCCGCCCGCCTCCTGCAGCACCCGCCGGATGTACTGCGCCTCCAGCTCGGCCAGCGTCGGGCGCAGCGACGGCATCCGGGCGTCCAGCGTGAACTCGGTGCCGAGGTCGGCCATCGTGATGGTCGGGCCCTTGGCCAGCACGGCCGCCCGCTCCACGACGTTCTCCATCTCGCGGACGTTGCCGGGCCACCGGTGGCTCGCCATCCAGGCCACGGCGTCGTCGGCGAACCCGCTGAGCGGCTTGCCCAGGCGCCGCGCCGCGCTCTCGAGGAAGTGGGCGGCGAGGAGGGGGATGTCCTCGATCCGCTCGCGCAGCGCGGGCAGCCGGATGGGGACGACGGCGAGGCGGTAGTAGAGGTCCTCCCGGAAGCGCCCCTCGCGCACCTCCGCCGCCACGTCCCGGTTGGTGGCGCTGATCACGCGGGTGTCCAGCTCCACCTGGGCGTTGCTCCCGAGCGGGCGCACGGCCCGGTCCTGGATCACGCGCAGGAGCTTGACCTGGAGCGCCAGCGGCAGGTCGACGATCTCGTCGAGGAAGAGCGTGCCCCGGTTGGCCGTGACGAACAGGCCCTGGCGCTTGCGGTCGGCGCCGGTGAAGGCGCCGCGCTCGTGGCCGAACAGCTCGGCCTCGAGCAGGGTCTCCGGGATCGCCCCGCAGTTCACGGGCACGAAGGGCTCGCCCCGGCGCGGGCTCGCCCAGTGGATGGCGCGGGCCACCAGCTCCTTGCCCGTGCCGCTCTCGCCCAGCAGCAGCACCGGCGCCTCGCTGTCGGCGACGGCGCGGATCTGCTCCACGACCGCCCGGATGCCGGGCGCCGTCCCGAGGATGCGGCCGATGCCCTCCTCCTGCTCGACGTGGGCCCGCAGCCGCGCGTTCTCCTGGCGCAGGCGGCGGTCCTCCAGCGCGCGCTGGATGGCCACCGACACCTCGTCGAGCCTGAAGGGCTTGGTCAGGTAGTCGTAGGCGCCCTGCCGCATGGCCTCGATGGCCGTCTCGAGGCTGCCGAAAGCCGTCATGAGCAGCACGCGCGCGTCGGGGCGGTGGCGCTGGGCCGCGGCCAGGATCTCGAGGCCGCCGGCCTCCTCCATGACGAGGTCGGTGAGCATGACGTCGACCTCCTCCCGCTCCACCGCCCGGAGCCCCTCGCGGCCGCCCCGCGCCGCGACCACGGCCAGGCCCTCGCCGGCGAGGTGCGTCTTGAGCATGGCGACCATCTCGGCGTCGTCGTCGACGACGAGGACGCGCGCCGGGCTCACGTCGGCTCCGCGCCCGGCAGCCAGACCGTGAACGTGGCGCCCGCCCCGTCGCGGGACTCGAGCTCGAGGCGCCCGCCGTGCTCCCGCACGATGTCGCGCGAGATCGACAGGCCGAGCCCGGTCCCCTGGCCGGGTTCCTTGGTGGTGAAGAAGGGCTCGAACACGCGCCGCTCGAGACCGGCCGGGACGCCCGGCCCGGTGTCGGAGACGGTGACGGCCACGCCGGCGCGGCCCGCGTCGACGTGGCCGCGGGCCTCGAGCCGGACGCGTCCGTTTGCCGGCGTCGCGTCCAGCGCGTTGACCAGGAGGTTCAGGATCACCTGCTGGAGCTGGCCGGGGTCGGCGGCCACCCGCGGCAGGACGCGCGGCACCACGCTCTCGACGGCGACCCCGCGGCGCCGGGCGTCGTGGGCCAGGAGCGACGTGAGCTGCGGGAGGAGGGCGCCGAGGTCCACCGGCTGCACCTCGGGCTTCTGACCGCGCACCGAGTCCAGCAGGGTCCGGATGATCCCGGAGATGCGCTCGGTCTGCTGCACGATGGTCTCGAGGTCGGCGTGGGCCGGATGCCCGGGGGCCACCGCCCGCAGGGCGATCTCGGCCCGGCCGGAGATGATGCTGAGCGGCGTGCCCACCT
>Ga0187892_10002306_pt1 | contig 38985 bp, 34 predicted proteins | sample MA1701073metaG_FD_139345 | JGI IMG/M metagenome (GOLD analysis project Ga0187892, IMG submission 139345) | Bio-ooze microbial communities from a basaltic lava cave in the Kipuka Kanohina Cave System on the Island of Hawaii, USA - MA170107-3 metaG ... | reverse complement strand
GGGGGCCTGCTACCCGGTGCTCCGGCGCCTTCCGGGACGGGACTCTCACCCGCTGGAGAAGTGCAGCGGACAGGCTCGGTCTCCTTGCGGGATTCCTCGCCTGCTTCACGACGCACCATGGCCGTAGGGTAGCCCGGCCCCCGGACCCCCTCGGGATATAGTGGCGCGGTGAACTACCTCGCGCACGGGCGGGACGCGCTGGAGCGGCCGTACGAGCTCGCAGGGACCGCTCTCCCCGACTGGCTCGCCGCGTGCGACCGCGGCGCCCGGCTGCGCCGCGGCGCGGTGGACGCGGCCGTCGGCGAGCTGGCGCAGGGCGTCCGGCGCCACCTGCGCGAGGACGCCTGGTTCCACGGCACCGAGGCGTTCCTCGAGGTGAGCGGGATCCTCGCGCGCCGGCTGCGTGCGGGCGACCCCGACGCGCGCGCCGCCTTCTTCGGCCACGTGCTCACCGAGATGCTCCTCGACGCCGCGCTCGTCGCGGAGTCGCCGGGTCTTCTCGACGCCTACTACGCGGCGCTCGCCGAGGTCGACCCCCGCCGGATCGACGCGGCCGCCGCCTCGTGGACGACCGCCCCGCCGAAGGGCCTCGTGGAGTTCATCGACCTCTTCCGCCGCACGCGCTTCCTCGCGGGCTACGCGACGGACGCGGGTCTCCTGGCGCGGCTCGAGGGGGTCGCGCGCCGCGTCGGCGCGCCCCTGCCGCGGGGCACGGCCGAAGCGCTCCCCGACGCGCGGCGCCTCGTCGCCGAGCGCGCGAAGGACCTCCTCGCGGAGCCCGCCGCATGACGCCCGCGCTCCTCTACCTCGCGCGCCACGGCGAGACCGACTGGAACCGGGACCGGCGCGTGCAGGGCCACACCGACATCCCCCTCAACGACGAAGGGCGCCGGCAGTCGCGAAGGCTCGCGGCGCGGCTGGGCGCATTCGAGATCCACGCGCTCCACGCGAGCGACCTCTCGCGCGCCGCGGAGACGGCGCGGATCGTCGGCGAGGCGCTGCGACTCGAGCCCACGCTCTCCCCCGCGTGGCGCGAGATCGGCCTTGGCGACTTGGAAGGGCGCGACGGGCAGGACACGCACCGGGACTTCGGCGAGCTCGTCACGGCCGCCGCGGCGCAGGCGGCGCCGCTCGGCGAGGGCGCGGAGACCTTCGCCGCGTTCGAGGCGCGCGTCGTCGAGGGCTTCGGGCGGCTCGGCCGCGACCACGCAGGGAAGAACGTGCTCGTCGTCAGCCACGGCGGCACGCTGAAGACGCTCATCGCCCACCTGCTCGGGCTTCCCGCGACGCGGATCGAGCGGCTCTCCTTGCGCCACAACGTGGGTCTCTCCGTGGTCGATTTCCGCCACGGCCGGCCGCAGCTCACGCTGCTCAACGACGCGCGCCATCTGGAGGCCCCATGGACCAGCTGATGCGGGCGATCCAGGCCGACCTGTGCAAGGGGCTCGAGGCGCTCGACGGCAAGGGGCGGTTCGGCCGCGACGAGTGGAGAAGAGAGGGGGGCGGGGGGGGCGTCACGCGGATGCTCGTCGACGGCGCCGTGCTCGAGAAGGCGGGGGTCAACTTCTCGGCCGTCCACGGGCACCTCCCCGAGGGGTTCGCCAAGGAGATTCCGGGCTCGGGCACCGCGTTCTCGGCGACCGGCGTTTCCGTCGTCCTCCACGCGCAGAGCCCGCACGTCCCCGCCGCGCACATGAACTTCCGGTACCTGGAGCACGGCGACAAGCGCTGGTTCGGCGGCGGCGCGGACCTGACGCCGTTCTATTTCCACGCCGAGGACAAGGAGCACTTCCACGGCGCGTGGCAGAAGATCTGCGCGGAGTTCCCGGACGTCGCCGACTACCCGGCGTGGCGGGACGCGTGCGACCGGTACTTCTACCTCCCCCACCGCAACGAGCGGCGCGGGGTCGGCGGGATCTTCTTCGACTACCTCTTCGTGGAGGACGCGAAGCGCCGCGACCGCGTGGCGGAGTTCGTGGGCAAGGCCGGGCGCGCGCTGCTCGACGCGTACGTGCCGATCGCGAAGCGGCGGCTCGGGACGCCGGTCACGGAGGCGCAGCGTCGCTGGCAGGAGATCCGCCGCGGCCGCTATGTGGAGTTCAACCTGCTCTACGACCGCGGCACGATCTTCGGCCTAAGGACCGGCGGCCGCACCGAATCCATCCTGATGTCGCTGCCGCCGCGCGTGCGCTGGGGCTACTCCGAAACCCCCGCCGAAGGCACCCCCGAGTCCACCCTCCTAAGACAGCTGGAGGCGTGACACTCACACCTCGCTGCGCTCGTAACCCATTGTGAGACAGCCACTTGTCGCAATCTAGGTGCGGCACTCGTGCCGCACTTTTGCGTTGGGGCGTAGGCGTCGCCGCGGGGGGCTATCCTCGCGCCGTGGCCCCCCGCGCCCCCCTCCTTCTCGCTCTCGTGGCGGCCTGCAAGGCGACGCCGCCGCCCGCGCCCGCGGGCCCCGCGACCAGCGTGGTCGCCATCGCGCTCCGCACCGACGCCGACCGCGACGCGCACCGGGGCCGCCCGCGCCAAGCCTACTTCGTGAAGCTCGCGGACGACTCCGACCCGATGCGCCAGCCCGAGCTTCTCCGCTCCGACTACACGTGCGACGGCATCATGGTGCTCCTCAACGCGGCGCCGGGGCGGTACGCGGCCGTCGCCTGCTACGGCAAGGGCGAACAGGACTGGACCGCGTACTTCCCGGAGAGCCTCATCCGCGCGACCGAGAAGCAGGTGCCCGAGGGGAAGGCCGTGCTCCTCGGCTCGTTCGGGGTGACACTCCGCTCAATCTCGACGACCGGCGACGCCGCGCAGCGCCACTACATGCGCGTGCTCTGGCCGGACTGGGAGAGGAAGCACGCCGCCCTGAAGGCGTTCACGCGCGACAACCACGCCTGGGGCGGGCCATGGACCGACGAGGGAGACGCGACGGACGTCGCGGCGCGGCTGAAGGAGAAGCTCGGCGCCGCGTGGGCGTCGCGGTTCGAGTAGAGCCGACGAGAGAGAGGGGGCCTCGGGGGCCGGCCTCAATCCCACGCAAGCTTGCCGAGCCGCGCGACGATGCCCTCGACCGCGCCCTTGACCGCGGGCCCGTCCATCGCGAACCGGGCCCCCGCCGCAGCGAACAGCTCCGGCAGCGGCAGACGCCCGCCAAGCGCGAGCGCCGCGCGGTAGCCCGCGACGGCCGCCGCGGGGTCGCGACAATAGCGCTGCCAGATCTGGAGCGAGCCCAGGGCCGCGATCCCGTACTCGATGTAGTAGAACGGGTACCGGAAGAGGTGGAGTTGCTGGTGCCAGTCGATCGCGCGCGCCGCCTCGAGGCCGGTCCAATCCACGAACGGCTCGAAGCGGGCGCGGAGCGCGGCCCAAGCCTCTCTGCGCTCCTCGCGCGCGTGGCCCGGATGCGTGTAGAGCCAGTGCTGGAACGCGTCGATCGTCGCGACCCAGACGAAGAGCCAGAGCCGCTGCTCGAGGAGCTGGATCGCCGCGGCGCGCGCCTCGTCCTTGGGAATCGCCGCCTCGAACTTCTCGAGGCCGAACAGCTCCATCGTCATGCTCGCGACCTCGCAGAACTCCATCGGCGCGTGCGACAGCTCCGGGACCGGCTCGTCGCGTGTCGCGAGCGTATGGAACGCGTGGCCGCCCTCGTGGAGAAGCGTCTTCACGTCGGCGTGCCGGCCGACCGAGTTGGCGAAGATGAAGGGCAGCCGGAGGTCGTGGACTTCCGCGTTGTACCCGCCCGGGGCCTTGCCCGGCCGCGCCATGAGGTCCAAGAGGCCGTTGCGGACGAGGATCGCGAACTCCTCCTCGAAACCCGGATCCACGGCGCGGAAGAGGCGCTGACCGAGAGCCACAAGCGCCCGCTCGTCCCCGAACGCGCGCCCGGGCGCCCTCCCGTCCTGGCTCGCGAACCGGTCGTACGGACGGAGCGCGTCGAGGCCGAGGGTGCGACGGCGCTCCTCCATGCGCGCCGTCAGCGCGGGCACGGCGTGGCGCTCGACCGCCTCGTGGAAGGCGGCGCACTGGGCCGGCCCGTAGTCGAAGCGGCGGAGGTCCAGGAACCGGAACTCGCGGTAGTCGGAAGAACCCGCGTTGCGCGCAATCCGGTGGCGCAGCGCGAGGAGCTCGTCGAAGAGCGCCTCGGTCTCCTCCTCGTCGGCGGCGCGGCCGGCCGCGAGCGCGAGGTACGCGTCCTCCCGGGTCCCGCGGTCGGGCTCCTCGAGGAGCGCCGCGCACTCCTGCTCGCGCATCGCGACGCCGCGGAACGAGACCGTCCTCTTCCCCACGAGCTGGGCGTACCGCGCGGAGAGCGCCTCCTCGTCGGCGAGCAGCGGCACGTTCTCCCTGCGGAAGATCTCCTGCGCGGCCGCGAGGTGGCGGTCGAGCATCTCGTATCGCGGGCCGAGCGCCCGCCGGTAGGGGCTCTCCAGGTAGCGGCGGCGGATGCGTTCGTGGAGGAGGTGCCACCGCGGCACGAGGTCGCGCTCGAACGCGAGGTGCGCGTCGCGCGCCTCCGCGTCGGACGTGTCACGGGTCATCGCGATCCGTCGGCGGCCGCGCGCCGCGAGGACAGCCCGCGAGAGGTCCGCGACATCGAGCAGCCACGCCTCCAGGTCCTTGACGCTCCCGTGCGGCCGGCGGATCAGCCGCCCCGCGAGCGCCTCCACGGCTTTCGGATCCGCGGCGTCGAAGCCAGGGGGCACGAAGCGCCACGGCGGCGGCGCGACATCCGGCGCGTAGGTGATCTCCACGGTCATTCCCTCCCTTGCTCCGTGATGATACGCGCCGGCCGCCCGAATGTAAGGTAGTTCCACGCCCACTGGCAGAGCACGAGGACCTTGTTTCCGAAGAGGACCAGGTGCACGAGGTGGACGAAGAGCCACGCGAGCCAGGCGGGGTAGCCAGTGAGGCGGACCCGTCCGAAGTCCGCGACCGCGGCCGCGCGGCCGATCACGGCCATCACCCCGCGGTCGCGGTAGCGGAAGGCCACCGGCCCGCGACCGAGGATCCGGCGCGCGACGTGCATCCCCATCTGCATCGCGACCGGCGCGAGCCCGGGCAGCCCCGTGGAGGCGAGGTCCCCGATCACGAAGATCTCCGGCCGACCCGGCACCGAGAGGTCCTCGCTCACCTTCACGCGGCCGAGCGGGTCCAGCTCCGCGCCGAGCATCGCCCCGACCGGCGAGGCGCGGACGCCCGCGGCCCAGACGACCGTCCTCGCGCGGATCGTCTCCGTCGCCCCGCCGTGCTCGAGCTCGACGAGACCCTCCCCGATCTGGTTCACGCGCGTCGAGGTGCGCACCTCGATGCCGAGGCGCGCGAGATCGCGCGCGGCCCTCGCGGACAGGCGCGCGGGGAACGAACCGAGGACGCGCGGCCCGCCCTCGACGAGCAGGATGCGCGCCCGCCGGGGGTCGATCGAGCGGAACTCGTGCCGGAGAGTCGCCCGAGCGATCTCGGCGAGGGTGCCCGCAAGCTCCACGCCCGTCGGTCCGCCGCCGACGACCACGAACGTGAGGAGCTGGTCCACCTGAAGCGGGCTCTCCGCATGCTCCGCGGCCTCGAACGCGAGCAGGATCCTCCTGCGGATCGCGATCGCGTCCTCGATGCTCTTGAGCCCCGGCGCGCGCGCCTCCCACGCGTCGTGCCCGCGGTAGTCGTGGCGCATCCCGGTCGCGACGACGAGCCGGTCGTACGGGATCGTCCGCGCGTCGGGGCTCCCGCCCAGGGCCGCCGCGGCGATCGTGACCTGCCGCCCTTCGACGTCGATTCCGGTCACGTCCCCGAGGACGACGCGCACGTTGGGGTGACGACGCAGGATGTGGCGGAGCGGAACGGCGATGTTCCCCGGAGAGAGGCCGCCGGTCGCGACCTGGTAGAGCAGCGGCTGGAAGAGGTGGAAGTTGCGCCGGTCGACCAGCGTGACCTCGACCGACGGATGCCGGAGGCCGAGCGCCGCGCGCAGGCCCCCGAAGCCCCCTCCGAGAATCACGACGCGCATCGCAGTCCCCCTACCGGTTCCGCTCCATCCAATCGACGGCGAAGTCCACGATCTCGCGCTGGCGGAAGAGGCGCGCCTCGGCGCAGCCGACGTGGCCCGCGCGCTCGCACGGGCGGAAGGCCGTCCCGATCGCAGGGAAATCGTCCACGCGCAGGTCGAGCTCCTTGTACGCGGCCCAGACGCGGACGCCCCGGCGGAGGATCGCGGCCCCCTGCTCGATCTCGCGCTTCCCCCCGTAGCGGGCGCGGTACTCGGCGAGGTGGAGCGACGAGTTGCTCCGGTGCCCCGCGCCAAGGAGGAGGACGTGCGCGTCGAGGTCGTAGCAGCGGGCCACGGGGCTCTTCTCGCCGAGGCAGAAGCCGAGCGCGTGCCGCGCGACGATCCGGCGTGCGTTCGGGCCACGCGCGGCAAACGACGCGGCCGGGTGGGCGCTCCTGCGCACGCCCGGGAGTTTCCGGAAGCACTCCGGGATCGCGCCGACCCAACGGGTGGGCGTGGCCCCGGGATCGAACGCGGGCATCGTGTCGCGGATCGTCTGCCACCACGCCTCGGGGACGGGCGGGTTCGTCCAGAACGACGGCTCGGAGACGTCCGGCGAGAACGCGGGCATCACGATCGTGCCCTTGGGCCGAACGGCGCGGCTGAGCGCATCGATCACGGCGAGCGCGCCGCCGCAGACCCAACCGAGCGCGGAGAGGGACGCGTGGACGAGCAGTGTCATCCCCGGCGCGACGCCCAGCGCCCTGAGGTCGCGCTCAAGGCTCTCCGCGGTCACCGGGCTTTCCGCGCGTCGTACCGCCTCCGCCTCGCTCACGCCATGAGTTTCCCCGATTTGGGGCGCCGAGTAGAATCGTCGGCTCGGTCCGACGGGCGGCTAGCTCAGCTGGCTAGAGCGCACGGATCACACCCGTGAGGTCGGGGGTTCGAGTCCCTCGCCGCCCACCATCCCGCCCGGGGCCGGGTCTACCAAGACGCCGTGCGGTGGGCGGTCCTCACGCTCGCGATCGTCCTCCTCGCCGTCGGGTCACGATGGCTACGGCCGCCCCGCGGCCCCCCCGGCCCCCTCGCAGCCTGACGAGCCCGCGCCCCACATGCTCCGCGGCGTCGTGTTCCTGCAGACCTACGCGATCCTCTAGCCGACCTTCGACCCAACCCCGATCGTCCTCGCGCCTACCCCGCCCTCGCGATGAACGCGGCGAGGTCGCGGCGGAAGGACGCCTCGTCCCCGAGGAAGATCTTCCGGAAGGCGAAGGGCCGCGCGTCCGCGGACGTCCGCTCCACATCGATGTACGCGCGCAACTCCTTCGGCCGCGTCTCGAAGAGGAACGCGCAGAGGGCGAGCGCCTCCTCGTAGTTGCGGTGGACGTCGCGGCCCAGGAACTCGCCGTAGTCCTGGATACGGAGGAGCCGGTCGACGTCCACGTCGCGGACCGCGAGGCGAGGGGGCTTCGGGGGCCGCGGGTCCAGGGCATCAAACGTCTCGAAGAGCTGGGCGAGTCCCTCCGAGAGCCAAGGGCTGTACGCGGGGGCCGTGGGGTTGCGCGCCGTCTCCATCACCCAGTGGACGGTCTCGTGGCGCAGCGTCTCCAGCGCGTCCGCGGGCACGAACACGGCGCCGTGCACGGGGTCGGTGTAGCCATGGAGCTTCCCCGCGGCCCCCCGGTCGATCCGCGCCGCCTCCCCCGCGTAGGCCTGCAGGCGCCGGGCGTCGGGGAAGATCACGATGACCATCCGCTCGAACCTCGGCTTGCCGAGAAGGTCCGCGTAACGCCTCGTGAGCTCGCGCCGGAAGTCGCGCACCTCCGCCGCGGCGGCGGCCGCCTGCTCCCGGTCGGGCCCGACGACGATCAGGCCCTCCTCGTCCACGCCCACGACCGCGCCCGGGCAGTGCGGAAGGACGCGCTCGCGCCACCGCTCCGCCTCGTCCCCGCGGAGCCATCGAAGGCCCAGGAAGACGAGCGCGAACGGGAGCACGAAGAGCGCCGCCTTGAGCAGGCTCTTCATCGGCCCCCCGGCCCCCCTCTCATCGGCGAAGCTTCGCGCTCGCGTCCTTGAGCGCGCGGCGTTCCTCGTCGGTGAGCGCCGCCATCCCCTCGCGGTTCACCTTGTCGAGGATCCGGTCCACCTCGCCGCGCAGCGCGTCGCGCGCGCGCCGGTCGTGGTCGAGTCTCTGCTGCTGACGCCGCAGCTGCCAGTTGCGGATGCCCATGAAGAGCTGGTCGAACTCCCCGACCCACCGGTAGTAGACGAAGCCGTAAAACGCGCCGCCGAGGTGGGCGACGTGGGCGACGCCGCCGCCCGCCTCGAAGAGCATGAGCACCTCGATCGACACGTAGAGCGTGGCGAGGGCCCACAGCGGGATCACGAGCACGAAGAGCATCATCTGGAGCCGCGGGTACCAGAAGGCGGCGAGAACGACGAGGCCGAAGTCCGTGCCGCTCGCGCCGATCATCGGCAGCATCGTGTCCCGGATCGACGCGAGGAAGATGAACGAGAGCGAAGCCGTGAGTTGCGCCCCGAGGAGGAAACGCAGGTACTTGCGCATGCCGAGGCGCTGCTCGACGAGCCGGCCGAAGACGAGGATGCCGATGCAGTTCGAGACGAGATGCCAGGCGCCGCCGTGAAGCAGCGCGCACGTGACGAGTTGCCAGACGCGGAATCCGCCGAGCACCTGGTCCCGGTCGAGGGCGAGGAAGTCCAGAATGTCGTCCGCCAGCTGCGGCGCCGCGCTGCGCACGAACGCGAGCAGCACATGGATGGCCGCGAGCCCGATGAGGATCGCCTTCGTCGCGGGGTACGTCGCCCAGAAGCCTGACGGGCGGTCCCCCGTGTCCTTCCAGTAGTCGCGGTCCGACATCGAGGCGCTAGTCTAACGGCCCGGGCGCGGCTGGTCCCCCCCGGCCCCCTCCGATACACTCTCCCCGGACAGGAGGGCAAGAGCGTGAACCGCGCATCCGGACCGTATCCCGAACCCAGGTCACCCGTTCCGAGCGATCTCGAGATCGCGCAGGAAGCGGCGATCGAGCCCATCCTCTCGGTCGCGACGCGGGTCGGGCTCGGGGAGAGCGACCTCGACCTCTACGGCCGGTACAAGGCGAAGGTCCATCTCGACGTGCGCGAGAGGTTCGCGAAGCGGCCGCTCGGCAAGTACATCGACGTGACCGCGATCACGCCGACGCCCTTGGGCGAGGGGAAGACGACCACGACCGTAGGTCTCTCGCAGGGGCTCGGGAGGCTCGGCAAGAAGGTCTTCACGTGCATCCGCCAGCCGAGCATGGGGCCCACGTTCGGGATCAAGGGGGGGGCCGCGGGGGGCGGCTACAGCCAGGTGATCCCGATGGAGGACTTCAACCTCCACCTGACCGGCGACATCCACGCGGTCTCCGCCGCGCACAACCTGCTCTCGGCCGCGATCGACAACCACCTCTACCACGGCAACGAGCTGAAGCTCGACCCCTTCTCGGTGACGTGGCCGCGCGTCCTCGACCTGAACGACCGCACGCTCCGGAAGATCGTCCACGGGCTCGGCGGCAAGGAGAACGGCGACCCGCGCGAGGGCGGCTTCGACATCGCCGTCGCGTCGGAGGTGATGGCGATCCTCGCGCTCGCGACCGACATGCGGGACCTCCGCGCGCGGCTCGGCCGGATCGTCGTCGGAACGAACGAGGAGAAGCGGCCGGTGACCGCCGAGGACCTGAAGGTCGCGGGCGCGATGGCCGTGCTCCTGAAGGACGCGATCCTGCCGACGCTCCTCCAGACGCTCGAGCATACGCCGGCGCTCATCCACGCGGGCCCCTTCGCGAACATCGCGCACGGCAACTCGTCGATCATCGCCGACCAGATCGCGCTGCGGCTCGGCGAGTGCGTCGTGACCGAGTCGGGCTTCGGCGCCGACATCGGCATGGAGAAGTTCATGGACATCAAGTGCCGCGCGAGCGGGCTCGTGCCCGACTGCGTGGTGCTCGTCGCGACGATCCGCGCGCTCAAGATGCACGGCGGCGCGGGGAACGTCGTGGCCGGGAGGCCGCTGCCGAAGGAGCTTGTCGAGGAGAACCTCGGGGCGCTCGAGAAGGGATCGGCGAACCTCGCCGCGCACATCCGCATCGCGCGCCTCTTCGGCGTGCCGGTGGTCGTCGCGGTGAACCGCTTCTCGACGGACACCGACAAGGAGACGAAGTTCCTCGAGAAGGCGGCGAAGGACGGGGGCGCGTACCGGGCGGTGATGACCGACCACTGGGCGAGGGGGGGCGCGGGGGCCCAGGACCTCGCCCGCGCGACCCTCGAAGCGTGCGAGCAGAGGAAGGAGTTCCGGTTCCTCTACGACCTCGACACGCCGATCCGCGACAAGATCGAGATCATCGCGACCAAGGTCTACGGCGCGGAAGGCGTGGACGTCCTCCCGGCCGCGGAGAAGAAGATCAAGCTCTACACCCAGCTCGGCTACGGCAATCTGCCCGTCTGCATGGCGAAGACGCACCTCTCGCTGTCGCACGAGCCTTCGTGGAAGGGCGTGCCGAGGAACTTCCGGCTCCCGGTGCGGGACATCCGCGCGAGCGTCGGGGCGGGGTTCCTGTACCCGCTGTGTGGTGACATGAGAACGATGCCCGGGTTGCCCTCCCGGCCCGCCTACGAGGCCGTCGACCTCGACCTCGAGACCGGCCGGGTCAAGGGGCTTTTCTAGGAGCACACCGATGGCGAAGAACGAATCGCTGGACCAGATCCCGTTCTTCCGCGCGCTCGGCGACGCCGAGCGGGAACTTCTCGCGCCCGTCTCCTCCCGGAAGAACTACAAGAAGGGCGAGACCATGTTCCGCGAGGGCGATCCCCCCGGCCCCCTGCGGATCCTCGTCAAGGGACTCGTCTCCTTCCGCCAGCGCCAGTACGGCGGCGAGGGCGAGGCCTCGTTCGGCAGCGTCGCCGCCGAGGGCGAGCTGTTCGGCATCTCCGCGCTGCTCGGCGCGCGCGAGCGCTACTTCTATACGGCGGTCTGCCTCGAGCCCACCGAGGTGATCGAGCTCGACGGGCCGAGGCTCCTCCGCCTGTGCGAGGAGAATCCGATCGCGGGGATCCGGATCATGCGCCGGCTCACCGAGGTTCTCGCGCAGCGCCTCACCGCGGCTCGCGAGCAGATCCGGAGCCGCGTGCGTCCGGGGCTCATCTCGCACGGGTAGCGACGAGGGGGGCCCGGGGGGGAACGCTGGCCTCCGGGCTTACGATCTCGCCGCATGACGGCGAGAATCATCGACGGCAAGGCGATCGCGAGCGACATCCGCGCGGAGGTCGCGAAGGGCGTCGAGAAGCTCAAGCGGGAGCGTCGCGTGACGCCCGGGCTCGCGACCGTGCTCGTCGGCGACAACCCCGCGTCTCACAAGTACGTCTCGATGAAGCGGAAGGCGTGCGCGGAGGCCGGGATCGAGAGCTTCCACCACGAGCTGCCGAAGAGCGTCGCGCCCGGCGAGGTGCTCGCGCTCGTCCGGAAGCTCGGCGCGGACCCGAGGGTCCACGGGATCCTGGTGCAGCTCCCGCTGCCGTTCGACGACCGGCCCGTGCTCGAGGCGGTCCCCCTGCCGAAGGACGTGGACGGGTTCCACCCGCTCAACGTCGGCGCGCTGGCGATGAAGGGGCGCGAGCCCGACTTCGTGCCGTGCACGCCCGCGGGCGTGATCGAGCTGCTCGACCGGTCGGGCGCGAGGATCGCGGGCGCGGACGCGGTCGTTCTCGGCCGGTCGAACATCGTCGGGATGCCCGTCGCGCTTCTCCTCGTCGGACGCGACGCGACCGTCACGGTCTGCCACTCGAAGACGCGCGGCGTCGACGAGGTCTGCCGCCGTGCGGACATCCTCGTGGCCGCGATCGGCCGGGCCCGGTTCGTCCAGGGGAGCTGGATCAAGCCGGGCGCGACGGTCATCGATGTCGGGACGAACGCGATCGACGACCCGAAGGCGCCGGGCGGCAAGCGGCTCGTCGGGGACGTGGACTTCGACGCTGCCGCGCGCGTCGCGGGCGCGATCACCCCGGTCCCCGGCGGCGTCGGGCCCATGACGATCGCGATGCTGCTCAAGAACACGCTCAAGAGCGCGCAGCGGAGCTGAATCCCCGAATACCGGGACGCGGCCCCGGGTAGCAATAGAAGTGACCGGAGACGGCATCGCGCGGTGGTCGCGCAACATGGCGAAGCTCGCGGACTCGATCCAGCTGCCCAAGCGCGCAAACGTCAAGAGCACGGCCGCTCCCGGGAGGCCCGTGGGGCCCAAGCTCGTCCGCGGCCGGGGTCTCGACCGGCGGAGACCCCGCGGTTGGGCGAGCCGCCTCCTCCTGCCCGTCGCGTGCCTGATCGTCGCGCTGGGGCTCGTCCTCCTCGCCGTCCTGTAGCTATCGCCGCGGGCGGTCGATCCGCGCGAGAGCGGCGTTCGCGTGCGCCCGGCGCCGCGGATCGCCGCTCGAGCCGAGGTCCCTGAGGAGCGCCACCGCGTCGGGCGTCTCGATCCACTCGAGGACCTGGATGGCACGGGCGTTCCTCGGGACCCGCCGGTTCCCCCCGACCTCCCCCAACGCCGCGACGACCCTGCGGCGCGCCTCAGGCTGCAGCTCCGCGGGATCGAGCCCCGCGAGGAACGCCTCCGCGCGCGGGCCGGCCTGCACGAGCCGAAAGTGCGCGAGGTCGCGCACGAGCGCGTCGTCGTCCGCGAGGAGCGCGACCCAGCGGCCGAGCTCCTCGGGGACCCGCTCCTCGGGCGTGAACCGCCGCGCGAGAAAGGCGACCGCGCGGTCCCCCTGCCCCGCGAGCTCGCGCATCGCGCGGCCCGCGTCGGCGCCCTCCCGGAACGCGAGGTCGTGCCACAGCGCCTCAAGCCGAGCGTCGTCGAGCGGGAGGAAGTCCTCCCAGGGCCGCGTCCGTGACGAGAAGAGCGACTCCCCGCTGTGCGGCTCGACCACGAACGCGCGCGACTGGTCGGCGTCGCGATGCGCGAGATGGGGCGGCGGCGGCTCAAGGAGCACGAGGAGGCCTTTCCGGCACGCGATCGTGAGCGGGCGCTTCTCGGGCATGAGCGGCAGGCGCAAGAGGGTCTCGCGCTGGTGGCGCGCGTCCTCCGGCGAGAAGCGATGGAGCTTCGCCGCGCCCCCGTCGCCGTACGCGACGCAGAGGATCGCGTCGCGCTGCTCGTCGTAGGCCATGCCCGCGGGATCGATGTCGTCCATGTCGTTCAGCACGCACCACTCGCGCGACTTGAGGTCCATCGCGTAGAGGTAGCCGTGGTCGTGCTTCGTCGCGAGGAGCAGGCGACGCCGCCGCGTGTCCACCGCCAGCGCGCAGGGCTCCCGCACCTGCGGCAACGTGTCGGGCACGCGCAGCACCTCGGGCGGTCCTTTGGGCAACGAGAAGGACAGGAGCACGCCGTGGCGGAGGAGATAGATGTCCCCACGCTCGTCGTCGCTCGCGACCGCGGTGGTCTCCGCGAGCATGTCCGGGAGGACGGTCTGCCGCCCGAGGAGCGGTCCGAGCGGGGTCCACTCGCCGAAGGACACGCGGAGCGGTTGGGGCCTCGACGCGTCGCGCCAGCGGTAGAGCGCGCCGAAGCGGCACGCCTTCAAGTCCTCGCACTGCGCCGCCCGCCGGCCGCGCGTCTCGCGCCAGTGGAGCAGCCGCGCCTCCGTGCGGAGGGTCTGCGCGCTCCACTCGGCGTTGCCGGGGCCGACGACGATCGGCACCGCGGGGTCCGCGGTCCCCGCGTCGAGGAGGGTCCAGACGACGTAGCCGGAAGCCTCTTCGGCCGCGCGCGCGAGCGCCTCGCGCTTCTCGTCGAAGGGGAAGTCCGCTCGCTCGGCAAGGGTCTCGACCGGCACCTGCGGCGGACCGACGACGAGCGCATCCCGGCTCCCGGCCGAGACGACCCTCCGCAGATCCACGCCGGGCGCGGCGTCCACGTGCCATCGCACGGGCGCGAGGCTCCAGAGGGCCAGGATGATCGGACGCGAGCGGGCGGTGACCTGCACGCGGACGCGGCGCACGGAGACGAGCGACCCCTCGCCCACGTAGACGACGTGCATCCCCTGGACGTCCGTCGCGGGCGGCGGCGCGGCCTCGGCAGCCCGGCTCCGCAGGGCAAGGACCTCCGCCGCCAGCGCGTCGGCCTCTCCCCCCGCTCCCCCCTCTCTTCTCGCGGCGACCTCCGCGTCGAGTTCCGCGAGAAGCGTTTCCAGGGAGTCGTCGGCCCCTGCGCCCCCGGCGAAGAGGAGCAGGAAGGCAAGGCGACGCACGGCGGTCAGCGGTCGCGGGCGAGCACGTAGTCGGCCGCCGCGAAGAGCAGCGACCGCTCGGGCCCCTCCGGGACGTGGCGCAGCTCCTGCCGCGCCTCCTCCACGAGCGCCTCGGCCGTCGCGCGCGCCGACGCGATCGCGCCGTACTCGCGCAGCAGCGGCACGATCGCCTCCCGCTCCCTTCGGTCGCCGGAGAGGAGCGCCCGCCGCAGCCGCTCGCGGTCACGCCCGTTCGCCCGCTCCCGGAGCCGCAGCAGCGGCAGCGTCATCTTCGCCTTCTCGAGGTCGGTGCCCAGCGACTTGCCGACGGTCGCCTCCTCGCCGGTCAGGTCGAGGATGTCGTCCACGATCTGGAACGCGGTCCCGAGCCTCAGGCCGTACTCGGCGAGCGCCTTCGAGGCCTCGGCCGGCGCCCGGGCGATCTCGGCGCCGCACCGGAGCGCGGCGGCATAGAGCGCGGCGGTCTTGTCCTCGATGATCCGGAAGTACGTTTCCTCCGGGAGATCGATGTCGTTCCGGCGGTGCACCTGGAGGATCTCTCCGCGGCACACGATCGCGACGATCTCGGCCAGGTAGCGCGAGGCGAACCGGTCCTCGAGCGCCGCCGCCTCCTTGAAACACGTGGCGAAGAGGTAGTCGCCGAGGAGCACCGCGGTCTCGTTGCCGACGCGCCGGTTGACGGTCTCGATGCCCCTGCGGAGCGCCGACTCGTCGAGGATGTCGTCGTGGACGAGCGTCGCCGTGTGGATCAGCTCGACGATCGCGCCCACGGTCGCGTGTTCGGGCCGGAGCGGCCCGAACATCCGGCCCGCCACGAGCGTCAGCGCAGGGCGGAGCCGCTTCCCCGAGAACCGGCCCACGTGGTCGAGGAGCGCCTTCATCTCGGCCAAGGGGGAGGCGCTCATCCGGCGGATCTCGGCCTCGACACGGCCGAGGTCCTCCCGGATGGGATCGAGGAGCGCCGCGAGCGGGGAGACCGTGCGCAGGGTCATGAAGCGGCCCACATCCTACCGGCACCCCTCCCGGGGAAAACAAGCTGGGGCAGGAGAGAGGGCGCTCGCCCTACAGCCTGCAGTCTGAGGCCCAGAGCCTGTGGGTCAGGGGGCCTCGGGGGCGCCGAATCCGACACGGTTCTTCCCCCACCACTCCTCCCAGGCCTCGGCGCTCTCGCCCAGCTCCTGCCCGGTGAGGTTGCGGAGCTGCGCTGACGCGGTCCGCCGGACGCCCGGGTTCGCGCTCCGCATCGACCGGACGAGGATGTCGATCGCCTCACGCTTCACCTCCGGCGTGGGAGGCGTCCCCGACCGGCCCATGAGCCCCCGGAGCGCGCCGACGAGCTGGCCGATGTGCGACCGCATGCGCAGGCTCTCGTAGATCGTGCTCGCGCTCACCACCAGCACGAGGGGGATGGCGAAGCGGTGCCCCACGGTGTCGAAGCCCGGCGGGGGCACGGCGACGAAGTAGACCGCGAGGCCGATCAGGAGGACGATCGCGAGAAGAGACGCCCCGGTGTTGGACACGAGAATCTCCGGAAATCCTTGGGAAGCCGCGGCTTGCGGCTAGAATCTGTCCGATATCCTAGCGGCCGGGAGCCCCCGGCGCACCCGCATGGCGTACACGATCATCGACACCTGCATCGGCTGCACGGCCTGCGCCAAGAAGTGCCCCGTCGAGTGCATCGCGGGGACGCGCAAGGAGCTGCACGTCATCGACCCGACGCTCTGCGTGGACTGCGGCCTCTGCGGCTACGTCTGCCCGGTCAACGCGATCCTCGATGACACCGGCGAGATCGCGACCCGGCTGAAGCCCAAGGAGGTTCCGAAGGCCAAGGTCGACCCGGATCTCTGCACGGGGTGCGTCTTCTGCGTGGACGTGTGTCCGTACAACGCGCTCAGCATGGTGGACTACGACTCCGCGCCCGGCGTGAACATGGTGGCCGTCGTCGACCAGGACAAGTGCATGGGCTGCGACCACCTCTGCACGAGCGTCTGCATCAAGGACGCGATCGAGCTGCACTTCGTGACCGAGGAGACCGCGGGCCAAGAGCAGCCGGTCGGCGCCTGAGCCCGACGAAGTCCGTCGGATCTGTACGGGCAGCGACCCCGCCCCAACGCCCGCAGCCCTCCCCGAAGCCGCTGACCGCCCTGCGCTCTCCGGGACGAATCAGCCGCCCTTGCGACGCTGGATCCCGAGGCCTACGAGGAAGACCGCGGCGCCCGCGGCGAGGAAGCCGACTTCGAGGCTCATCGCATGGGGCCCGCCCTCGAAGCCGTAGAAGAGCCCGATCGGAAGCAGCACGAGGCCGAGCACCTGGAGGCTGCGCCCCGCGGTCTCCACGCCGGGAATCCTACGTCGCGGGTGCGGGGGTCGCCACATTCGGCCAGAATCCGCCGCTTGTTATCGCGCACACCGCGGCGGATACTCCGGAGCACGCGTGCGACGGCTCGGCTGGGTTCTCCTCCTCGCCCTTGTGGCGCACGCAGCTCCCAACGATCCCGTGATCCGCTGCCCGCGCGTCCCCGCGGCGCCGCGGGTGGACGGCGACCTCGGCGAAGAGCCTTGGCAGGCGACGAAGCCGCACGTGATCTCGGGGATCGACCACGTCGATCCGGGGTACCGGCAGGACTGGACCGGGGACCAGGACCTGTGGGCCCAGCTCCGGACCGTCGTCCACGGCGAGGACCTCTACCTGGCGGTCGAGGTGCACGACGACCGTCTGCTCCACGAGGGCAACCGGCTCTGGTGGTGCGGGGACTCGATCGAGCTCTTCCTCGAAACGGACCTCATGGACGAGGACACGGACGAGAGCTACTCGGACGACGACTACCAGATCTTCCTCATGCCCTTCTACCCATCCCAGCGCTGGGGGGTGTACCGGGGTGGCCAGCTCTCCTATCCGGACGAGAGGCTTTCGGGACTCGAGGTCGCGCACACGCTGACCGAGGGGGGCTACGTCGTCGAGGCGAAGGTGCCTCTCTCCTCCTTCGCGCTCCTAAGGCCCGATGTCGCGGGCTGTATCGGCTTCGACCTCGCGATCAACGACGTCGACGACCCCACCGCGACGCGGCAGCAGACCTACCTCACGCTTTCGGGCCGCTTCAGCCTCTTCGCCGTGCCCGGACGGTTCGCCCGCCTCGCGATCGGCGACGTGCGGCCGCCCTCCCCCGCACCCCCTCCCGACCCGGCCCCGCTGGTCGACTGGCTCGGCCTCGGACTGGGCCTTGTCGCCGTCACGGTGGTCGCGCTGCTCGCGCGCTGGCTCGTGCGGCGGATCGTGCGGCGCACGCGCGTGCGCGCGGCGACCGCCGCAGCGGTCTTCGTGCTGTTCGCCGCGCTCTGCGGGCTCCTCCCGACGCTCCTCGCGTTCGCGGACGCGCGGGCGACGAGGGCGGAGTGGAGCGACGCGGTGGACGGGGCGCAGGCGGCCGCGGAGGCGTGCCTCGATCTCGACAACGGCGACGCCGAGGAACGCGCCGAGCACCTCCTCACGCTCTTCCGTGACGGCGAGGCGCTCGTCCGCCCCTCGTACGAGTACCGGTGCGTGGCGGCTCGCCCCGAGGCGCGCCTCGGCCCGGGTGCGGCGGATGCGCCCGGGCCGGCCCGGTTCAGCATCGCGGTGGCGCCGGCGGAGAGCCGGCGGTTCCCGCTGCTCGGAGCCGATGCGCCCGCGCGCCTCCGGCTCGACCTCGCGGTGACGAGCCTCGAGGAGCGCATGCCGGCCGACCGGCCCGCCGCGGAGGCCCGGATCGAGTTCCGGTCCGGCGCCTCGCTCCAAGGGGAGGCGAAGATCGCGCCGCGCATGCGGATCCTCTTCGACGCGGCCGAGCGGAGAGGCGAGAGGCTCGAGGCGCTCGTCGTCCGCAACCGGCTTCCCTCCCGCACGCTCCTCGTGGACGCGCTCTACGGAGAGGACGCGGGCGCGACGTGGACGACACAGCCGCTTGCGACCCGGACTGCCGCCGGCGTGCCCTTCGACATCGGGCACGACCGCCCCGCGTCGCACCTGCTGGCCGTCCCGCACGGAGGAGCCACGACGATCGACATCGCGGGCGCGGGAGCAGACCGGCTCTGGGTCGCGCTCAAGACCGAGGGCGCCTACCCGGCGACGCCGTATGGCGTGGACGTGGCCCTCCTCCGCGTGAGCTACGCCGACGGGCAGCCGGGCCCCGAGCTGCGCGTGGTCAACGGGCGCGACGTCGCGAGCGCCTACGCGGGCGCCCCGGACCCCGAGAGCCTCCGGTGGGAGGACGAGAACAGGCAGCCGCGCGTCTACACGGTCCACGCGCTCGACCTCGACCCTGCGCGGCCCCTCCGGACCGTGGAGGTCTCCGACCTGGGGGTGCTCCCGACGCTCGTGGTGGCGGCCGCGACCCTCGGACAGCGCGTGGCGGAGACGCCGCCCCTCGCCTCGGAGCTCCGCCTCGAGGGGAACCGCCTCATGCTCTCGGCGGACCAGCGCGCGCGCTACCGGCCGCTCGGCTTCTCGGTCCGGTCGCCGCGCGGGGTGACCCGGGCGACCGGCCCCTCGACGGGCGTGGCCGCGACGAGGGACCTCTCCTTCGGACAAGGCGAGAAGGGCGCCCTCGAGATCCTGCTCCCTCGCACGCCGTGGGTGGACGCGGTCGTGCGGCGCGACGCCACGTTCGCGGGCGGGGCGGCGCTCCTGCTCGCGTTCGCCGCGGTCGTCGCGGGCGCCACGCTGCTCGCCCGCGCCCGGCGGCTGCGCGTGAAGATGCTTGCGGCGCTTGCCGCCGCGACCGGGGTGCCGCTCGTGTTCCTCGTCGTCTCGCTGATGCGCATCCTCAACGTGGCCGCGGAGGACGAGCTGCGCGACTTCACGCTCGGCGCGCTCGAGAGCGCGGACGACCGCGTGGCGGCGGGCAAGGCGCGCGCCCGCGACCTCGCGTTCACGACCGCGCGCGACCTCTCGCTCGTGCCCCCGGAGCAGGCGGAGACCGTCGCGCGGCATGTCGCGCTGAGCCGGGACAAGGTCGAGGCGCAGGGAGGCTTCCTGCGACTGCCGGAGCTGGACCCGGAGGGGCCCTCGCCGCTCGGCAGCACGTTCTTCTTCGACCGGCTCGCGGGGCCGGGCCTCTACTGGTCGCCGTGGGACGGGCTCGTCGCGGTCGGATTCGCTCGCACGCCCGACCAGCGGCGCTGCATCGTCGGGCTTCCCGCGCGCGAGCTCGTGGCCGACGCGCCCAAGGGATCGACGATCGTGGTCTTCTCGCCCGACGGCGAGCCCTTGGCCTCCTCGGCGCCGCTGCCCGAGGAGCTCCGCCTCGCGGGCGCCCGAGAGCGCGGCCGCGCTCGCTTCGGCGAGGCGACGCGGCTCGGGCGGCCGCTCTACGAGGCGCGCGCGGCGTTCCCGGGCGAGCCGGTGGCCGCCGCCTACGCGCTCCTCCGCGAGGCCGGACAGCCGCTCGGGCTCCTCGGCGTCTACCGGTCGCGCGCAGCCACGGACGACACCAAGGCGTCGACGCTCCGCACGCTCCTCCTGTCGACGCTCGCCGCGCTCTTCCTCGTGGTGATCGCGGGCGGCACGCTCGTCGACCGGGTGACCCATCGCCTCCAGCGCGTGAGCCGCGCGGCCCGCGCCATCGCGGCGGGCGACCTCGGCAACCGCGCCCCGGTCGAGGAGGAGGACGAGGTCGGCCGCCTCGCCCTCTCCTTCAACATGATGGCCCACGCGCTCGACGACCGCCTGCGGCAGCTGACCGAACTCCACCGCGGCCTCCACGAGCTGACCGCCGCGCTCGACCGCGAGGAGGTCGCGCGCGCCGCCTGCTCGCTTCTTGCCCGCGCCACGGGCGCGCCTGGCGTGCAGGTCGCCGTGCTCGACGCGACCGGCGAGGGGCTCGAGGTGCTCCACCGTCGCGGGGAGGGGACGCCGCTGCCCTCGAGGCTCCCCGCGGACGGCCCCCTCCGCGACGCGGTCGAGCTGAAGCGCTCCCTCGTGCGCGAGGGCGGCGTCTTCCTCCCGCTCTTCGCGGGCGGGCGCGTGGTCGGCCTCGCGACGTGCTCGCCGATCGAACGCGACCGGGACCCGGACCGCGCCTTCCTGGACGCGAGCGGCCGCCAGATCGGGATCGCGCTCGAGAACGCGCGCCTCTACCACGCCGCGGTCACCGACGAGCTGACCGGGCTCTACACCACGCCCTTCTTCGTCCGGCGGCTGAAGGAGGAGGTGGACCGCGCGGCCGCGGCCGGACGTCCGCTCTCGCTCCTTCGGATCGTGATCCACGACGTCCGCGGGCTCGCCCGCCGACACGGCGCCGCCGCAGCCGCCAAGGCGGTCGCGGTGAGCGCCGCCGCGATCGAGGAGGTGCTGCCCAGGCGGAACATGCTCGGGCGCGGCCCCGCCGGCGAGCTTCTCGCCCTTCTCGTCGAGAGCGACGCGCGCGCGGCCCGCGAGCTCCGCGACCGGGCCGCCGCCGCGCTCAAGGCGCGCGCCTCGAGCCTCCCCGAGGCGCCGGAGTTCGGCTTCCGCGCCGTCTCCTATCCGGAGGACGGCGCGGCAGCGGACATGCTCCTCGACGCGCTCTTCGAGGCGACCGAGACGTGGGAAGAGGCCCGCGACGAACCCCTGCCCGCCCTCAAGGTGCCGCCCGAGTTCGGCCTCGTGTCGAGCCGCAGCCCGACGATGCGGACCGCCCTCGAGGTGGTCGCCCGCGTCTCGCCCACGAACGCGACCGTGCTCCTCTCCGGGGAGACCGGGAGCGGCAAGGAGGTCATCGCCGACCTCATCCACGCGAACAGCGAGCGGGCCGCGGCCCCCTACGTCAAGGTCAACTGCGCGGCGATTCCCGAGGCGCTCGTCGAGAGCGAGCTCTTCGGCTACGAGCGCGGCGCCTTCACCGGCGCCGACCGGCGCTACGCGGGCCGGTTCGAACAGGCCCATCGCGGCACGCTCTTCCTCGACGAGGTGGGCGAGCTGCCCCTGCCGACGCAGGCGAAGCTCCTCCGCGTCCTCCAGGAGAGGAGGATCACGCGCGTCGGAAGCGCCGAGGCCGTCGACGTCGACGTGCGTATCCTCGCCGCGAGCAACCGGGACCTCGGCGAGGCCGTGCGCCGCGGCGTCTTCCGCGAGGACCTCTTCCACCGGCTGCACGTGATCGAGCTGCGCGTGCCCCCGCTGCGCGAGCGCCGCGAGGACATCCCCCACCTGATCGACCACTTCCGGCGGCTCTTCAACACGACGCACGGCCTCCGCATCGAAGCCTTCGCCCCCGACGCGCTGGACGCGCTCTACAGCTACCCGTGGCCGGGCAACGTCCGGGAGCTCAAGAACGTCGTGGAGCGGACGATGCTCATGGCCGGAAGCCCGACCGTCGAGCGCACGAACCTGGCGCTGCCCGCCGGGGCCGTCCGGGCGCCCCCGGTGCCCCCCTCGATCGACGGGCTCACGCCGCGCCAGGAGCGGATCCTGAAGCTCGCCCGCGAGAGCGGCGGCGTCACGAACGGCGAGATCGTCCGCGTCGAGGCCGTGAGCGCGCGCACCGCGTTGCGGGAAGCGCAGCGCCTCGTCGACCGCGGCCTTCTCGTCCGCGTGGGCCGCCGCCGCGGCGCGATCTACCGCCCGGCGACGAAGTAGGGGGCCTGGGGGCCTGGCGGCGCCCCGAAGCCCCTCCTATCCGGGCTCGCCCGCCCCCTCGTAGATGTGCCGGATCCGGGATCTCGCCTTCGCGGCGTCGTGGCCGCCGAGGTCGATGTGGTTCTGGTACTCCTTGACGGCCTCGCGGTACCGCCGCTCGAACTCGTGGATGGCCGCGAGCTTGAACGCGATCTCGGCCTCGAGCGCCCGGTCGCCCATGGCGTCGCGCCGCGCCCGCTCGAGGTCGGCGACCGCGTCGGCGGAACGGTCGACGCGACGCAGCGCGTCGGCGAGCGCGGTGCGGATGCGCGCGTTCTGCGGCTCGAGGCGGAGCGCCTGCTCGTAGTACTTGACCGCCTGGTCGAGGCGGCCCGTGCTGTAGGCGCAATAGCCGAGGTTGTTCCAGACGAGCGGCTCCTTCGGCGCGATCTTGAGCGCGATCTCGAGCTCGTCGTTCGCGTCGGAGTAGCGGCCGAAGTGGAGGAGGTTCTCCGCCAGGTTGATCCGCGCCGCGACGTTCGCGGGGTCGAGTTCCAGCGCCCACCGGTAGTGCTGGTCCGCGGTGTGGCGGAGCTCGTCGCGCCGCTCGCGTTGCGGGAGCAGGTCCGCCATCCGCGTCCACAGGAAGCCGAGGAGGAGGTGGGCCTCGGCCAGGCCGGGGTCGTACTGGAGCGCCGTCTCGGCGTCCTGCCGCGACTCCTCGGCAAGCCGGGCGGCGTCGATGTAGGACTGCGCGCTCTCCTGCAGCCGCCCGACCGAGCGCTGCTCCTCGGCCCGGCGCACGACCACGTCGTGGGCCGCGAGGCGCACGTCGGCCAGCGCAAGGCGCCAGAAGGGATCGCCCGACTCGCGAGCCGCGGCCGACTCGAGGATCGCCATCCGGGCGGACACGTCCTCCTCGGGCGTCCGCGCGAGCGCGACGAGGACGGCCGCGCGCTCCGCGTCGACGCCGGGCGGCGGGGGGTCGTAGAGCGCCGCTGCCGCCTCCGCCCCACGGAAGGACTTCGCGATCCGGAGCCGGTGGAGGTGGATCCCGAGGTCCAAGGGGTAGCTGGCCGAGAGCTCGCCGAGGATCTCGAGCGCGCCCGCCGGATCGCGCGCCCGCTCCTTCGCCACCGCGCGACGGTAGTCGCTCCGCGGGCGGGCCGGCAGCGCCTTGCCGCCGGGCACGTAGTCCGAGCGCGGCGCGGAAGAGCAGGCCGCCGCGAGGAGCAGGAGGGACCATCGCATCCGTCGTCCCATCCTAAGCCGGCCCCCCGTCCTCCCGGCGGGCGGGCGGATAAGATCAGGAGGGATGGCAGAGGCGCCGACCGGGCTCGACCTGGCCACGCTACGATTCCAGATCGGCATCAGCGAGGAGATCCTCCGCCACGCGCCCCAGGACACCGAGGCCCTGCGCTTCCTCGCGCACGCCTACTTCGCGGTCGGACGTCCTGAAGAGGGGCTGGCGGCGGATCGGCGCCTCCTCGAGCTGATACCGGGGGATCCCCGCGTGCGCTACAACCTCGCGTGCAGCTGCGCGCTCCTCGGCCGCGCCGACGAGGCGCTCACGCGCCTGCGGGAGGCGTGCGAGCTCGGCTTCGACGACCTGAACCTGCTCCGGCGCGACCGCGACCTCGATGCGATCCGGCAGGACCCGCGCTTCCAGGAGATCGAACGTCATCTCGCCCAGCGCCTCAGGTAGACGCCGCGGGCCGCGCCAAGCGCGGCCCGCGGACCTCCCGCTTCCGTACCGCCGGGCCCCGGCGTCCGCCGGGAAGCCCGCGGCTTCACCTACATGTTCTCGGAGTTGACGAGCTCGAGCCACGCCTTCCACTTCGCCACCGCCTCCGCGCGCTCCTCGTCCGGTGCGTTGTGGACGAACCCGAAGGTGTGACCCGTCAGCTCGCGCAGCGCCTCGTAGCACTTGAACCGGTACTCGACGCGCTCGCTCTCAAGCCCCTCGACGAGGACGCCGTAGCCCGCCTTGGAACCCATGTTCCCGAGCTGCGAAGCGGCCTCGTACCGGACGAAGTCCACCTGGTCCGTGAGCGCCGTCTCGAGCTCGGGCACCGTGCGCGTGTCGCCGATGCGGCCGAGCACGTAGGCGCAGCCCATCCGGGTCATCGCGTCCTCGCTCTTCAGCCCCTCAAGGCAGACCGGGATCGCCGGCTCGCCGTACGCGGCGACGCGCTCGAGGTTGGTGATGAGGGTCGTGCCCCTTTGGTACTTGATGTTGTCCACGCGCGCCTGGATGCGCGTCTGGACCATCGGGTTCGTGGACTCGGCGAAGCCCCTCTCCTCGGCGGTCCGGTTCTCGGCCGATCCCTCGTCAGACGACTTGCAGCCGACGAAGGACGCCGCGAGGAGAAGCGCGAAGAAGCGGATCGACATCTCTAACCTCCGACGGGAGCGGCACTAGCCGGCACCCGACGTGGTTATCGACCGGAACCCTTCGCCCCCTTGAGCCACGAGGCGGAATTCCTGAACATTCCCCCCGGTGTCGATCCTGCCCGTCACGACCGTAACTTGCTGCTCGCCAACGGCTTGCAGCGCGCCGCGGCCTGCCTCGATGCCCAGATCCGCCCGGAGGAGCACGTGGTTCGGGACCCCGGACAGGGAGAGACCCTTCGGCAGGCGCCAGGTCCGGCGGTGGCCCTCCCGGTCCGTCGCGTGGAAGGCCGCGCGGTCGAAGGTCACGAGCAGATCGCGCCCCTCGGTCCTCAGGATCGTGAGCTGCGAGACGAGGAACCGCCAGCTCGCGTCCGGCGGCAGGAAGGGCTCCGTGACCTCGGCGGGCCCCTTCACACGGAAGCCGCCCGGGAGCGGGGCGGGCCCCTTCTTCGCCGCCGGCGGCTTCGCGGGGGCGGGAGGAGGCTCCTCCACGGCACTCCTCGCGCAGCCGAGGAGCAGGAGGAGAAAGGGGCCTCGGGGAAGGAGGAGGCGGATCACGCGCTCGTCCTCTTCCACGCGCTCACCACGACGAGGGCGGCGGCGAGGAGCAGCGTCACGAAGACCGCGGCGGCGCGCGCCCCCCCGCGCCCCCCCGCTTCCACGAGCGCGCCGCCCGACTGCACGACGATCGTCGCCGCGATGTCGGGCCGATTCGCGAGCCCCGTGAACTCGGCATCGACCCGCGCGACGAGGACGGTCGCCGCGCCGCACGCAACCCGCGTCGCGTGACGTGCCGTCGCCCGCCACCGCCCGGGGCCGACGGGTCGCGCGGGCACCGTGACGCCGTCGAACACGAACGGCGCGCCGTCGCTTCCGTTGGCCTCCGCCACGACCTCGTCGCCTTCACGCCATGCGCGGAGCCGGATGTCGCCTGTGTCCTTCAGGACCGCGCGCACGAGCGGCCCGACGTCGAGACCGATGGGCGGCGTGACGTTCGTCGTTCCGGCCATCACGACCTTCCCGCCGGGCCTCCACGCGGCGACGATCGGGATTTCGCCGCGGTTGACGTGGACCACGACCGTCTCCCCGACGCCGCGCCGGTAGAGGCGCACGAGACCGCTCCAGCGGCCGTCGCGAAGAACGGCGCCCTCAAGCCAAGGAGGAGCCGGCGACGTGGCCGCGTCGGCAGCCCTGACGTTCCGATCCGGGGCCTGGGCCTCGATCTTCAGGAGCGCCGCCGCGAGGTCGTCCTTTGCCGTGATCGCCATCGAGAAGAGGCCGTCCCAGTCCTCGCTGGGCACATCCTGGACGAAGAGCGCGGCGCGGTACGTGCCGCCGAACCGGTCGAGCCGCTCCCGGAGTTTCCGGCTCTTCAGGTCCTTCCACTTCCCGTCGCTGACAACGAAGAGGCGGCGGTCGCCCTTGGCCTCGGCGAGCAGGCGCTGGGCCTCCGCGACCGCGGGCTCGAGCAGCGTGTTGCCCGCTCCCCTGCGCCCCGAGAAGTCGATCTTCGCATCCGCGACGCGACGCCATGGGATCACGTCGACCGGCCGGTCGGCGAAGAACACGAACGCGACCTGGTCGTCGGGCTGGAACTCGCGGAGGAGCCGCGCCGTCGCATTCGCGAGCGCGAGCATCAGCTCGTCCATGCTGCCCGAGACATCGAGCAGGAGGACGGTCGCGCGGCCCTCGGGCGGCGCGTCGGTCAGCGGCAGCACCTTCTCGAGCGGCCCTCCCGCGACGCCGCGGCCCCCGACGAGCACGAGGCCCGCGCCTGCCCGCACCGCGTCCGCGATCTTCTCCTGCGCGGGCGCGTCCGGCAGCGCGAGCACGACGATCGCATCCGCCGCGTCGAACGGGGCGGAGAGCGCCTGCGCCGCGGGGACCGGGCGCACCTCGAGTCCGGGCGCGTCGAGCGCGCCCCCCACCACGACCACGAGCGGCTTCTCGCCGACGCGCACGAGGGACTCGATCGCGTCGTCGGCAGGATCGCCGACCGGGTCTTCGAGGACGGCGCGGTAGCGGACCACGCCCTCGCGATCCACGCGGTCGCGGACGAGCGCCCGCGCCGCCTGGCCCCGCTCGAGTCGCACGGCCACGGGGCTCCCCACGCGCTCGCCGTCGCGGAACACGGTCACGGCAGCAGTCACCGGCGGGGCGTCTCGGCCCCGAGTCCGCCCGACCACCACCTCGACGGCGAAGTCCGTCCCGACGGGGATCCGGTCCGGCGCCCGCAGGGCGAGGGCCATCACGTCGTCCCGCCTCGGAAGGAGCGTGACATCCACCGGCACCGGAGGCGGCTTCGGGGGCGCCCCGTAGAGGTCGCAGCCGTCCGTGAAGAGATGGATCCTCTTCGCCCCGCGCCTCGCCGCCTCGTCGAGCGCTTGGCCAAGCCTGCTGTCTCTGCAAAGGACCGCGTCGTCGGGAACCTCCTCGAGCGGCTCGCACGACGGGGACACGTCCACGACGGTCACCGCCCCCCCGGCCCCCCCGAGAACGGGCCCGAGCCCGAGTGCCCCCGCGAGGGAAAGGAGGAGCGCGGTCACCCCGGGCACGAGGAAGGGCCTCACCCTCCCCCCCCCAACGGGGCCGGAAACCCTCTCATTGACGCCCTTTCCGACCGTTTGCTACCCTCCCCCCTTCCTTTAGACCAAGGAAGGAGGCCTCGCGTGACGAAGACCGAGTTGGTGGAGGCGGTGGCGCGCGATCTGAACATGACCCGTGCGGACGCGCAACGAGCCGTGGAGTCGGTTTTCGGGCAGATCGCGGAGGGCCTCGCGCGCGACAAGAAGGTCCAGATCCAGGGCTTCGGGACGTTCCAGTCGAAGATGCGGAAGGCGCGCGAAGGCATCAACCCGCAGACGAAGCAGCGGATGACGATCCCCGCCAGCAAGACCGTGGGGTTCAAGCCCGGCCAGGAGCTCAAGAGCAAGATCTGATCGTCCCTCCTGCGAGGACGGCGTCGCCCTGGTAGAGGACGGCCGCCTGGCCGGGGGTCAGGGGCCAGGCCTTTCGCGCAAAGCGCACGCGTGCGCCCTGAGCGCCGTCCGGCTCGACGGTCGCCGGCACCGGCTCGGCGCGGTACCGTAGGCAGGCATCCACGGCTACCGGCTGCCCCGGCGGCGCGCCCGCCGCCCACACGACGCCCGTGAGCAGGGCCTCCTCGGCGCCGAGTTCCGCACGCGGGCCGACGACCACCGTGCGAGCGTCGGGCTCGAGACGCACGACGTAGAGGGGTTCCGGGGACGAGACCTTGAGCCCCTTCCGCTGCCCCACGGTGAATGAGGCCACGCCCTCGTGCGCGCCCAGGGTGCGGCCCGCCGTGTCTACGATCGCGCCCGGCGCGAACGCGTCGGGGCGGCGGCGGCGGACGAGGTCGCGGTAGTCGCCGGAGGGCACAAAACAGATCTCCTGGCTGTCGGGCTTGTCCGCGACCGGGAGGCCATGCTCGGCGGCGAGCCGGCGGACTTCGGGCTTCGTGAGATGGCCGAGCGGGAACCGGGCGCGCGCAAGCTCGCGGCCGCGGAGGCCGTAGAGGACGTACGACTGGTCCTTCGCGCGGTCCACGGCGCGCGCAATGGCCCAGTGCCCGTCGCGGCGCACGCGCCGCGCGTAGTGGCCCGTCGCGACCGCGTGCGCCCCGAGCGCCCGCGCTCGATCGAGGAGCGCGCCGAACTTGATTTCGGTGTTGCACGCGACGCAAGGGTTCGGCGTCTCCCCGCGCGCGTAGGCGTCCGCGAAGTCGGAGATGATTCGGTCGAACGCCCCCTCCGCATCCTGGACGTAGAAGGGGATCCCGAGCAGCGCGGCGACCCGGCGGGCATCCTCGGCCTCCTCGGCGCCGCAGCAGCGGGGCCGGGCCCCCGAGGCCCCCTCCGACTTGACCCCCGTACGAAGGTGGATGCCGACGAGGTCGTGGCCCTTTCGCCTAAGGAGCAGGGCGGCAACGGCGGAATCCACGCCGCCGGACATGGCCACGAAGATCTTCACGGGGTCTTCCGCGCGATTATAATCGCCGGGTTACGTGGGAATCGGCGCCGCCATGGACCTCATCCTTCTCGCACTCCCGGATGTGCCCTCGGACAAGCCCGGGGAGCAGCCGGGCTTCGGACTGGGCGGCATGCTTCCCATCCTGCTCGTCGTCGTCGTGATGATGCTCCTGATGCCGCTCTTCTCGAAGAAGGAGCGGACGCGGCAGAAGCGGCTCCAGGGACTCAAGAAGCACGACCGGGTCGTGACGTCCGGGGGCCTGTTCGGGACCGTGATCTCGTTCGACGAGCTGACCGCGACGCTCGAGGTCGCGAAGGGCGTCCGGCTGACGTTCAAGCGCTCCTCGATCTACGACATCGAGAAGCAGGGCGAGGGTCCGCCGCAGGAGGCCCCGGCTGCAGGGGCGAAGGGCTGATGGCGCTCCGCGCGCTGCTCTTCGCGGTCTTCGGCGGGTTCATCGGCGCGGCGCCCGCGGCACCCGTCGTCGCCGGCTCGGCCGGCTCGTGCGCGCCGAAGCAGACGCAGAAGAGCGAGCGCCCCGGCGGCGAGGTCTCCGAACGACCTGCGTCCGACGTTGCCGCGGCGCCCCCGAGCGCCGGCGCGCCGCCTTCCGACGCGGGGGCTCCGCTCGCGAGCGTCCCCAAGCCGCCGCGTCCGATCGTCGCCCTCGCGCTTTCCGGTCATGCCGGCCCGGTTGCGCGCCCCGTCGCGGACATCCGCGCGGGACGCCTCGGCCTCCCTCCTCCTGCCCGCTGACGTCGGGCGGCTCCCGCCACGCGGGCGCCGCGGGGTCGCGTCACGGGTCTTTTGCTTTCGGGAAGGGACTAGGTCATGGGACAGAACCTGTTCGTTCGCTTTCTGGTCATCGCGATCGTATGCGGCTTCCTCGGCTGGATGGCCTACCGCGGCGTCGCGGACAAGAGGCTGGAGCTCGGCATCGACCTGAAGGGCGGCACGGAGCTCGTGTTCAAGTTCGACTTCAGCAACGTCGCCGCCCGCTCGGAGACGCTGAAGACCGCGATCGGCATCATCCAGCAGCGCATCGACGGCTACGGCATGAAGGACATCGTGATCCAGCCTCTCGGCGAGGACGGGTTCGCGGTGCAGATCAGCGCGGTCGACCGGGAGAAGGTGGACGCGATCAAGGAGATCATCACCCAGCTCGGCAAGCTGGAGTTCCGCATCACGGTCGAGCCGCAGTCGAACCAGAACTTCGGATCCTACTGGACGCTCTTCCAGGAGCGGCTCGCGAAGAAGATCCCCGTCGACCAGGCGGCGCGGATCACGCTCGACGACCTGAAGCCGGAGGACAAGGAGCGCTACAAGCTCGGCCTGCGCTGGTATCCGCTGAGCGCGGATGCCCGTGGCGAGTATTCCGCGGCGCGGCTCCCGCAGGGCGAGGGCGGCGCGCAGCCGTGGGTCCTCTGCAGGTTGGACGATCAGAACGTCAAGGGCGAGGATCTCGAGAACGTCCGTCACGGGCTCGACCAGGGCGGGATGGGGACCAGCTTCTCCGTCCACTTCGACGTCCAAAAGCTCGCGCAGAACCGGATGGCGGCGCTCACGGAGTTCGAGGAGGACAAGTTCATGGCGATCCTCCTCAACGAGGAGGCGACCTCCGCCCCCGAGCTCCAGAGCACGCTCTCGCGCAACGGCCAGATCACGGGCGGGTTCACGGAGGCGAAGGCGCGTCAGCTCGCTGCGGTGCTCCAGGCCGGCGCCCTCCAGGAGAAGCCGGCGCTCGTCTCCGAGCGCACGATCGCGCCCGACCTTGCCGGCGAGGTGCGGGAGCAGGCGATCCTCTCTGTCGTCCTCGGGTTCGTGGTCGTCCTCGCGGTCATGGCCTGGCTGTACTACGGCCCGGGCATGCTCGCCAACCTGGCGCTGCTGCTCAACATCGTCCTCCTCCTCGGCGTCCTCGTCTGGTTCGATGCGGTGCTGACCCTGCCGGGCCTCGCGGGCATCGTCCTGACCGTCGGCATGTCGGTGGACGCGAACATCCTCGTCTACGAGCGCATGCGGGAGGAGAAGGCGCGAGGGCGCACGGTGGCCCAAGCGGTGACGCTCGGTTACGAGCGCGCGCTGGTCACGATCGTCGACTCGAACCTGACCACGCTCATCACCGCGTACTTCCTCTTCCAGCTGGGCTCGGGGCCGGTGCGCGGGTTCGGCGTCACGCTGGCGATCGGCATCATCGTGTCCATGTTTACCGCGCTCTACGTGACGCATGCCATCTTCGACCTCCTGCTCAAGAAGCGGATGGTGACGGAACTGAAGATGCGCCCGGTGCGCGAGGCGCCCGCCATCCACTGGACCGGCCGTGTCATGCGGCCCGCCGTGACCTGGTCCACGCTCGCGATGCTCGGGGGCGTGATCCTCTGGGAGATGGCGCCCGACAAGGTGCGATACGACCTCGACTTCACGCAGGGCAGCAAGCTCATCATGCGCTTCTCCGAGCCCTTCCCGCTGGCCGACGTGCGCGGAAAGATCGCCGACGCGGCGCGGGAGAACCCCATGTACGGCGACATCGCGCTGCGCGCGACCGCGGAAGGGGTGGGCCAGAAGGTCTCCGCGGACATGAGCGCCGCGTTCGAGCTGCGGTCCCAGGACATCGCGACGAAGCAGCAGATCGAGGAGCTCAAGGCGACCCTCCGTCACGCCTTCGAGGGCCGGCTGCTCCGCGGGCCGCTCGCGAGCACGCTCCGCCCCGCGGACGGGGGCGGGCTCGAGGGCGAGATCTTCTTCCGGTCCGACCGCGTCAAGCCGGAGCTCCTCGAGGCGGCATTCCGCCAGTTCGCCGACCGCGAGAAGAAGGGTCTTGTCGGCGGCAAGGCCACGCTGCTCCCCGCGGTGCCGGGCGCCGGGGCCTCGTTGAAGGTCGCCTTCCCGAACGACCAGAACCCGGAGGCGGTCGTCTTCAACGTCGGCGCGGCGCTCGAGGGGTTCCAGCTCGCAGAGGCGCAGAAGAGCTACGGCGACATCGCGAGCTCCGACACGAGCACGCCGCAGGAGCAGGAGGACGCGAAGCGAATCTCGGCCGCGCTGGGCTCCTACCAGTCGGCGGACCTGACACCGGCCCTCTTCGAGGAGTGTGACCCGTTCCCGCTCGCCGACCTCGTGAACCCCTCGACCGCGCAGGAGCACCGCGACGCCGCGGTGCAGGCGATCGCCCTCTCGCTCCTCGGCATCGTCGTGTACGTCGCCTTCCGGTTCCGCTCGTGGACCTACGGGCTGGCCTCGGTCTTCCCCCTGATCCACGACGTCGTGGTCACGCTCGGCGCCGCGACGCTCGCCACGTGGCTGGGGATCTTCGACGTGCGCCTGAATCTGGTCTCGGTCGCGGCGTACCTCACGCTGATCGGCTACTCGATCAACGACACGATCGTCATCTTCGACCGCATCCGCGAGAACAAGGGGGCGAGCGGTCGCGCGCGCCTCGCGGAGATCATCGACAAGTCGGTCAACCAGACGCTCGCCCGGACGGTCCGCCTCTCGTTGACGGTCCTCGTGGTCGTCCTGATCCTGCTCGTCTTCAACTACGGCACGAACTCCTCCCTCGAAGGGTTCGCCTTCATCCTCACGTTCGGCGTGCTCGCGGGCGCGTACTCCACGGTCTTCATCGCGAGCCCCACGCTCCTCTACCTGCCTTGGCTCTGGGACCGGTGCGGCAGGAGCGTGCGGTCCCTCGCGCGCAAGGCGGCCCCGTTCATGATCGCCTGCGCGGCGATCCTCATCGGGAGCGCCCGCTTCCACACGCCGGAGGAGTTCCAGCGCGACTGGAGCGTCCCGGTCTTCGACAGCCTGTTCCTCGCCGTCCCGATCGGCGTCCTGGGCTTCTTCCTCTTCTACTTCGTCCGGTTCGTGCGCGAGGAGCGCGCCGCGACCGAGACCGCCTGACCGGAGGGAGAACGGAGGTCCTGCCCGCCGGCGCCCCGACCGGCGGGCGGGCCGCCTCCCTTCCGCGGCGGCGTTCGCCGCCTCGTTCTCCACTTCCGACCCCCCGGGCAGTTTCCGTCTTGACCCACTAGGGATCGGGGTCTAAGATTCATTCCTGTTCTAGGGCGTGTGGCCCTGCACGCCGGCACGGTGGAGGTCATTTCATGGCGGATCGCGTGAAGTATTTCCTTCTGGGCGTCCTCTTCCTCGTGGTCGCGGGCGTCATCGCCTACGACAAGTGGAACCCCGCGGGCGAGCCCAAGGAGATTGCCGAGAGACCGCAGGCCGACACCGGAGGCGATTTCGACATGTCCGTCCAGTCCTCCCGCGAGGTCCTCACCGTGCCCGGCTCGAGTGCCGACACGTCGCCGGTCGTCCCGCCCGCCTCCTCCCCGGCGCCCGCCGCCGCGGAGCAGGCACCCGCCCCCGAGAGGGCCGTCGTCCCGCAGCCCGCGACACCCAGGGAGACGCCGAAGCCCGCGGCCAAGAGCCCCGAGACGCCGAAGCCCCCGCCCGCGCCGGACAAGACGCACGTGATCCGGAAGGGCGAGACGCTCGAGGCGATCGCGATCAAGTACTACGGCACGCGCGAAGGCATCGAGTGGATCGTGGACGCGAACCGCCTCGGCAACGCGAACCGGATCTTCGCGAACCAGAAGCTCGTCATCCCCGCCCGGAAGGAGATGGCGAAGGAGGGGGGCCCGGGGGGAACGACCGCGAAGCGGGCGAGCGACGTGCCCTCGCGCTACCGGGTCAAGGCCAATGACGGCAACCTCTACGCGATTTGCCGCAGGATCTACGGGCGCGAGGGCCAGGGCGCGCGCGTCAGCCGCGTGATGGAGATGAACCACCTCTACAGCGCGGACGTGAACGCCGGGACGATCCTCATCCTCCCGCCGCGTTGATTCCGGCGTGCCGCGCCGCAACGGCGCGAACCACCGCGGAGGCGGGGCCCCCGAGCCCCCTCACGCCTCCCGGTCCAGATCCTCGGCCATCCGCCGCGCGCGCGAGAGGTCGGCCTCGGTCATGCGCACGCGCACCGCGACCATCCCGTCCTCGTACGTGCGCGCGAGGACGGTGCCGCGGTCGGCAAGCCAGGCGAGCATCTTCCCCGCGCCGGCCGGCACGCGGAACTCCGCCTCCTTCTGCCCCTCGAGGATCCGCCGCTCGACGCACTTCGCGAGGCGATCGAGCCCCTCGCCGGTGAGCGCCGAGACCTGGACGGACTCGGGGTGGCCGGCGGCCGCAGCGAGGAGGTCGAGCCGGTCCTTCGCGCGGTCGATCTTGTTGACGACCACGATCCGGGGCGTCTCACCGGCGTCGATCTCGCGGAGGACCTCCTCCACCGCCTCGACCTGGAGCCTCGCGTCGGGGTGCGCGCCGTCCACGACGTGGAGGATCAGGTCGGCGCTGCGCACCTCCTCGAGGGTCGCGTAGAAGGACGCCACGAGGTGGTGCGGCAGGTGGCGGAGGAATCCGACGGTGTCGGAGAGGAAGACCTGCTTCTTCCCGGGAAGCGTCCACGCGCGGGTCTGCGTGTCGAGGGTCGCGAAGAGCTGGTCGGCCACGTAGGCGTCGGCGCCCGTGAGCGCGCGCAGCAGCGTCGACTTGCCCGCGTTCGTGTAGCCCACCAAGCTCACGGTGAAGTAGGGCGCGCGGCTCTGCGCGAGGCGCTTGCGCCGGTCCGCGATGGTCTTGAGCTCGTGGCGCAGCTCGTCGATCTTCCGGTTGAGGATCCGGCGGTCGATCTCGATCTGCTTCTCGCCCGGCCCGCGCATGCCGACGCCCGCCTGGGCGCCGAGGCCGACCTCGCGGGAGAGGTGGGTCCACATGCGGCGGAGGCGCGGCAGGAGATACTGGGCCTGCGCGAGCTCGACCTGGAGCTTCGCCTGGTGCGTGCGCGCATGCAGCGCGAAGATGTCGAGGATCAGCTCGGTCCGGTCCACGACGCGGACGCCGAGGATCTTCTCGAGGTTGCGGATCTGCGCGGGCGCGAGATCGACGTCGAAGATCACGACCTCCGCCTGCTTCTCCTGCGCGAGCGCCGCGATCTCCTTCGCCTTGCCGCTTCCGAGGAACGTCGACGCGTCCGGCTGGCGGCGCCTCTGGACCAGCCGCGCCGCCTCCTTGACCCCGGCGGTCTTCGCGAGCAGCCCCAGCTCGTCGAGGGGGTCGCCGTGGCTGGGCGGTTCGCCGGGGAGGAGCACGCCGACGAGGACTGCCTGCTCGCCGCCCCGGCGGGGGAGCGCGCGCATGCCCTGCTCAACCACGCGTCGCCCCCGCGGCCGCACGGAACTCGGGCTCACGGTCCCGCGTCCACAGGAAGCTCCCGCTGAACCGGGTGTCGTCGCGCTCGGGGAAGTCGCGGCGGCCGTGCGTGCCGCGGCTCTCGACGCGCAGCGACGCCGCGGCCGTGACCAGCGCGCCGAGCAGGAGGAGGTTCTCGAGTTCGAGGGCCGCGCGGCGCCGGTAGCGGACCTTGGCGGAGAAGAAGCGCCAGAGCCGGATCGCCTCGGCGGCCTCGTCGAGACCCGGGCCGTCCCGGACGATGCCGACGAGCCGCCAAGTGCAGCTCAGGAGGGATTTCCGGAGGTCCTCCACGTCGACGTCCCGCTCCCCGACCGACCGCCTCGTCTCGTGGTGGATGCGCGCGGCGGGCGCAGGCGCCCCGGCCGCGCCTTCCGCTGCGGCGCGGCCGACCCGGGCGCCGAGGACAAGGCCCTCGAGGAGCGAGTTGGAGGCGAGCCGGTTCGCGCCGTGCATCCCGCTGCACGACGCCTCGCCGCACGCGAAGAGACCCCGGAGGCTCGTGCGACCGTCGATGTCGCTCGCGATGCCGCCGATGAAGTAGTGGGCGCCAGGCCGGACCGGGACGAGATCCCGCTCGGGATCCAGGCCGTACCGCACGCACGATTCGACGAGGCCGGGGAAGCGGGACGCGGCCCGGCCCTTCGGCCAGTGGCGCATGTCGAGGAAGACTCCCGACACGCCCGGCCTCGCCAGGTGCTCGACGATCGCGCGCGACACCACGTCGCGCGGCGCCAGCTCGGCTGCCGGGTGGATGGCCTCGAGGAAGCGCCGCCCCTCGTTGTCCACGAGGTACGCGCCCTCGCCGCGCACGGCCTCGGTGACCAAGATGCGGTCGCTTCCGGCGAGGTAGAGCGTGGTCGGGTGGAACTGGACGAACTCGACGTCGCGGACCGCGGCGCCCGCGCGGTACGCCGCGGCGATCCCGTCTCCCGTCGCGCCGCGAACATTGCTGGTCTCCCGGTAGAGGCGGCCGGCGCCGCCCGCGGCGGCCACCACCGCCTTGGCGAAGACCGCGGTCGGCGCGCCCTCGCGATCGAGCGTCACCGCACCCACACAGCGGCCGTCCTCGGTCAGGAGATCGCTGACGAAGACGCGCGGCGCCGTCTCCAGCGCGGGGATCCGCCCGGCCGCCCGCAGGAGCGCGCGGGTGATCTCGAGCCCCGTGGTGTCGCCCCGGTGGAGGACCCGCCGGCGGCCGTGGCCACCCTCCTGGCCCAGCGCGAAGACTCCGTCCTCGCGGTCGAAGCGGGCGCCGAGCGCCGTCAGCCGCTCGATCGCGGCGGGCGCCTCGGCCACGACGCGCTCGACGACAGCCTCGTCCGCGATGCCGCAGCCGGTGCGCAGCGTGTCGCGCGCGTGGTCGAGCGCGCTGTCGCCCGCCCCCACCGCCGCCGCGACCCCGCCCTGCGCCCACGCCGTGTTGCACACCTCCGGATCGTCCTTCGTCAGCACGAGGACGCGGCAGCGTTCCGCTGCCTCGAGCGCAGCGGCGAGCCCCGCGACGCCGCCGCCGATGACGAGCACGTCCGTCTCCCGGCGGGGCAGATCCCGCGTGTCGAAGTCGAGGAGGTAGCGCCCCCCGGGTGCGAGCTCGACGCTCAACGTTCCGGCTGTTCCCCCGCCTCGGCCTCGTCCGCGCCGGCCGCGGCGGGCGGCGAGAACTCGCGCAGGACCGGGGTCTCGCGGTGCACCACGAGGTCGCGGATCTTGCCGAGCCGGATCCGATAGATGCCGAACTCCGCGTCGCCGCGATAGGCGGTCTCCTCCACGTAGGTCGGGAGGCGGAAGTCGAGCGTCGAACCGTCCTTCAGCGTCGCTGTGGCGCGCAGAAGGGGCTGGGTCTCCTTGTCCTCGGTGACCTCCAGCCTCCTCACGATGCGCAGCGGGATCGCGATCGCTGCCGCGCCGCGGACGCCGGGGATCATGTTCTCCCCCACCGCCCGGCGGAAGCCGACCAGCTCGTTCGCGCGACCCTCGCGATCCGTGATCCGCACGTCGAGCCCCTCCGCCGGGGCGCCGTAGTCGGGCAGGTCGTCCCTCGTCGTGTGCCCGACGAGGCGGAGCTCCCGGATGTCCCGGAAGAAGATCGTCACGCGCCCGAATGGGGCGTAGCCGCTGAGGAGCTGCTCGCCTTCGCGCTCGTCGAACGTGGCGTCGACCACGTTGCCCGAACGCAGGACAACCTGCGCGCCCATCCGCCCGCCGGGGCGCACCGCCGCGACGACGCGGATCTCAGCGACCCGGTCGTAGGGGATTTCGACCTCGCCCGCACCCAGGAACCCGCGGAAGAGGTCCTCGCCGGACAGGCGGTAGAACCCCGCGAGCCGCGTAGCGACTCCCTCGCGGTCCACGAGCTCCACGTTGCGGAGCGGCGTCGCCACGGGCGAGTCGAGGGACTCGTCTTGGGCGGCGGACACGACGGCGAAGAGGATCAGGCAGGCCGTGCGCATGCGAGATGGTCTCCGATTATAGCGGTCTCCACCGCCCCTTGGACGACGGCTGCTCGCCTTCCTCCCCGGGCGGCCCCCGCACCCCCCCGCCTTCGCAGCCCTGCGCGTGCTGCCCCGGAGACGGGCGCTTCGCCTTCTTGTCCCGCGGGCGCCCGCCCCGTCTGCTAGCGTCCGCCGCTCGCGGGCGTCTCCGGCGGGCTCTCCTCGGCCTCCGGGGCTGCCGGCGCCTCGTCGGTCACGATCTCGCTCCCCATCTCGACGACGAACTCGTGCTGTCCGTCCGCTCCCGTGTCCCCGACGGCGTAGGCGAACGAGACCTGCCCGGATTCGCCGAGCAGGCCGTCCACGTTCGTGTTCGCGAACGTCTCCTGTTGCTTCGCGTCCAGGGCAGACGCCATTTCCTCCCGGGTCTCCTTGCGGATCCGGTTGATTTCGCCGGCATACGTGTCGTTCCGTCCCGGGATCTTCTTGTCGCGGTGCGACATCAGGTCGGTCGCGAACGCGAGCACGCCGCCGGGCTCCGGGTTCTTCATCGCCTCCTCGATCTTCTTCCGCGCCTCCGCCCGACGCTCGTACGGGCTCTTCCCGGTCTCGTCGGGGATCTTCAGCACGTCCTCGATCCGCTGCTTGCCTCGCGCGATCACATCCTCGATGCGTGTCCGCTGCGTCGCGGTCAGCGACAGCTGCCCCGCGAGGTCGTCCATGTTCCTCGCGAAGCTCTGCGCCGACCGCCACGGCGCCATCGTTCGGCCGCGGAGCGCCTGCTGATCCCGCTCGAGCCGAGCGAGCCGCTCCTCGACCGACGCCGGGCCGATACGACCCGCGCCGCTCCCGGTTCCCCCCCCGGCCACGCTCTCGCCGTCGCGGGACGACCGTGCTTCCGTCGCCTCCGCGCTCCTCCCGTACGATCCCCCCCGCGTCTCGTCGACGGCGACCGCGCCCATCTTGGCTCCCTCGCGCGGCGCTGCCCGCCGGCTGCCGAGATCCCTCTCGAGCTGCTCCACCTTCAGGTACAGCGCCGTCGCGCCAACCAGCGCCAACGCCGCCATGACGGTCGACACGTGAACGAGTCGCATCGGGGTCTCCTTCCGGGCTCCTTCATGATACGCAGGCCACGACCCCGCTCCGCCCCCACGTGCCGCCTCCCGAGCGTGCCGGCGACACGCGCCCCTGCGTCGGTTACAGTCACGGTCCCGAACGGGGACGTAGCTCAATTGGGAGAGCGCCGGCTTTGCAAGCCGGAGGTCACGGGTTCGAGTCCCGTCGTCTCCACCAGATCCCCACGCGCCGACGTCGGCCGTTCCCGGGGGCCGGCGCCCCCGGGAACTCGTGGTGCGCACGGGTGGACTCGAACCACCGACCTCCCGCTTATCAGGCGGACGCTCTAACCCCTGAGCTACGCGCGCGCAGAAGACGCCTCGCGCCAAGAAATACGGCCCGCCGCTCGGGCGGCGGGCCGGTGATGAGAAGCGTGGCAGTGACCTACTTTCCCGCTTTTGGCAGTATCATCGGCGCCAAGGGCTTAACGACCGTGTTCGGAATGGGAACGGGTGTGGCCCCTCAGCTGTGACCACCACGCATTGTTTCGAACGAATAGAGGTAGTGCAGCCCGAGGGCCACCTTGGCGGGTCGTGCCCCGCCAGCCGATCCCCTGCGCCTCACGGCGAAGGGGAGGGAAGAAAAGCGGTCAAGCCAATCGGCCGATTAGTACCGGTACGCTCAACGCATCGCTGCGCTTGCACGGCCGGCCTATCAACGTCCTAGTCTTGGACGGGCCTCATGGGAGATCCTGTCTTGAAGGAGGCTTCGCGCTTATATGCCTTCAGCGCTTATCCTTTCCGGACGTAGCTACCCTGCAATGCCACTAGCGTGACAACAGGTACACCAGCGGTCCGTCCACCCCAATCCTCTCGTACTAGGGGTAAGTCTTCTCAGATCTCCTGCAACCACGGGAGATAGGGACCGACCTGGCTCACGCCGGTCTGAACCCAGCTCACGTATCACTTTAATTGGCGAACAGCCAAACCCTTGGGACCTCCTTCAGCCCCAGGATGTGATGAGCCGACATC
>Ga0187892_10002305_pt1 | contig 38986 bp, 52 predicted proteins | sample MA1701073metaG_FD_139345 | JGI IMG/M metagenome (GOLD analysis project Ga0187892, IMG submission 139345) | Bio-ooze microbial communities from a basaltic lava cave in the Kipuka Kanohina Cave System on the Island of Hawaii, USA - MA170107-3 metaG ... | reverse complement strand
CTTCATTGCAGGAGCTGATGGAACTGGGAGGCTGGAAGTCGTACGAGATGGTGCTGCGCTATGCGCACCTGGCGCCGGAGAAACTGAGCTCCGTCGCCGGGCGCATCGAGCGGCAACCGTCTATGGCGGTAACGGTCGCGCCATCGGCCGAAAACGTAGCAGCGAACGCTACGTTTTCGCTACGTTCGGTGCATTGAGCGTGCCGGTGTGCGGCAAGTGCTTGATGTATTGGCGCGCCCGGAGAGATTCGAACTCCCGACCCCCTGGTTCGTAGGCAGCGACTCTCGCGGACTTAACCGATTGGCATATCAGTTAAAACCGCTTCGGGACTGCGGGAAATGGCGCCGGGATAGGCGCTCATAAGTCCCTGATTCGCCGAGATCTGGCCTCGGGTTTCCCACACTTCACCTCAGAATAACTGTTGACTATGTTAACAGTTATTGGGTAATATTTTGACACTGTAAACAGATAGGGATAACGTCATGGGCGTCGAGCGGGAAGTCAGGGAGCTAGTCGAGGAGGTCAAGGGCTGGGGCTGGCGGGTCGAGGAAACGAAGAAGGGCTGGATGCTCTTCCCGGTTGATAAGAGCCAATCGCCGGTGATCGTGCACAAGACCCCGAGCGACCATCGCTGGCGGAAGAACACGATCTCCCAGCTCAGGAAACGCGGAGCCCCGATCTAGGGGCCGCGCCGTAAGGAGGAGTCATGGACGAATTTACGGTTGAGATCGCGGTCGACACGAAGCGGCCGCTCACTGTCGAAGAGCTCGAGGACGTCGCCGAGTACGGTGGTGCAGCGAGTGGCCATGTCGGCGGGCGTCGCATCGAGACCATCCTCACGGTCAAGGCCGAAACGTTCAGTCACGCCGCGGCCATCGCGCTCAAAGAGATCACCAATATCGTGGCGGGGCGCGTGTCCGCTCTGCACGTCATGACGGTCGCCGAACACGATCAGCGCATCGAGTCCCGCGCGGATTCGCCTGGTGTCGAGCTGGCCGGCCTTTCGGAGGTCGCGCAGGTACTCGAGGTTAGCAAGGGCCAGGCATCGAATCTGGTCAAGGGCGCCGGCTTCCCGAAGCCGATCCAGAGGCTTGCCGCGGGCCCGGTGTGGAGTAAGAGCGACGTCGTCGGATTCAAGGCGGCATGGCCGCGGAAGGCGGGACGTCCGAAGCTCGCTCGCGCCTGACCATCACGCTCCGCGGCCTCTCCCCCATGCCGTCCCACGGGTCCGGGGACCGCGGTTTACGCAGATCCGGGACGACAACCGGGTCGCCGTCGATGGTGCCTGGCTCCTGTCCCTTCAGGCATGTCACGCACCCGGTCAAAAGCCGCAGGACGAGGTAGCAGATCAGGCTATGCCGCCACACGGCGTTTCCCCCGGCGCAGGAACGTCAGGTAATCGGCCCCTGCCACCGGATCCCAGAAGACCTTGATGTAGTCGGGGTGGGTCTCTGGCAGGTTCGTGTTGATGGTCGTCACCGCGCACGGCGAGAGTGTCTGGTCGCGGAAGCCGCGCTCCTTCGCGTACCGGTCGTAAGTCTTGTATGTCGAGACCTTGATCGCGTGCATCGTGATCCGCGTCTCCGGGCACTTCAGCAGGGCGTAGGCGGACTCGTGCTTGTGCCCTGCGATTGCGATGTGATCGCGGACGCCCATCGTCAGCGCCTTCATCGGCCCATGCGCCGGGTTCCACATGGAATGACCTGAGAAGTCGTGCCGGGCATTGATGCGCGGTCGCTGGCCGTCGGGCAGCAGCAGCTCGAGCCGGCACTCCGAGGGCTTGTAGAGCGCATCGTTCTGCTTTGCGATCCACTTGAGCGGATCGCCTGCGCCGGACCAGGCGTCGTGATTGCCGCCGATCAGGTAGAGCAGCGAACCGCGCAGCTCGGCGATGTACCACTCGGCCAGCTGCCAGGCCTGCACCGCGCTCGTGGACTGCGTTGCATACAACCGCGCGAGGCGCCCGATCCAGTTGTTCGTCAGGTCGCCGACGCAGGCCGCGAACATGCCCTCCATGTTCCTGGCGACTTTGCAGTGACCCTCGATCGCCTCGATGTCGGTGCCGTCATCGTCAAGATGCGGATCGCCGAAATGCAGGATGCCGATGGGACCTGCGACTCGGACACGCACTCGAATCAGGCGCGACGCCTCTTCGTACTTCTGGCGCTGGCTGAACTGCCGCTTGCGCTGCTCCAGAAGCTGATCGGTCGGTATTTCCTCGGACGGCAGAACTGGGGGGTCGAAGGTGCGCGGCCTCGCCGCTTCGCGGATGAGTTGCTCGCGCTTGCCCACGAATGCGTAGCGACCCTCGAGTTCCAGTGTGCGCAACCGCGACCGGACTGCATTGTGAGTGAGTCCGATCGCCTTCGCGGCCTTGGCGATGTTGCCGCCATTCGCCTCGAAGGCCTGAATCACGTCGGCGTTCGAGATATCCCTGCGATTCGTGCCTATGGCCCCTGACATGGGCGCCTACTCTTCCTCGCCGGTGTCGTGTTCCTCGGGATCGTCACATCCGGGCAATGCCACCTGGTCCATGACTCCGCCGCACGATCGGCAAATTTCGATGACGCCGCTCATCGCTTCAGTTCTGCGGGGACGGCTTCGTAATACTGCTGCCACTCTCCGAGTCGGATGGAGTCCCGCTTGCAGGCCGCGATGACTCCACTGACTGCAGAATCAACTCCAGTCGCGCCAGGGCCGACTCCAGCTCCGGCGGTTCCTGCAGGACCGGCGGCACCGGAGGCAGCGTCTGGCAAAGTTTCGTAGGCGCGGCGCAACCGCTGAGTAAGAGCAGCAACCCGAGAATCAGAATCACCAAGCCGCTTACGGATGTCAGCTTCCTGCTCCAGCGCTTTCTTGGCTTGCTCGCGTTCGAGTTCGGCATTGGCCTTCTCCTGCTGCAGCTGTTCGACGAGCTCCGGGACGCGTTGCGCTTGCCGGTAGATGTGGCGGGCATAGAGCAGCCCGGACAAGATGATCGCCAGGACGACCGCTCCCGCGATGAGTTTGATCTGCGTCACTTGCCCTGCAGCGCCTTGTTCTCGGCAACGGAGCCAGCGACGTAGGTGCCGAGCGCGATGTTGCACACTGCGACCCACTCGCCGGACCCGATGAGGTTCGCTTTTTTTTGTGCTGTTGCGGCGACCACCGAGAAGGCCGTGACGAAGAACTTCGGTTTCCAGTAGGGCGACTGGTCCGGCATCACCGGCGCCCCTGGAAGGCGATGGAGAAGTGGTTGCCGTCAGGACGCGAGAAGCGACCGCCCCAGGCGTGGTCGTCGCCGAGCGATTCCCAGAACTCGCCGAGGTCGCGATAGGCGCCGGAGTCCGTCTGGTACTCGCCGTGCAGGATCAGGTTGAAGTCGATTGCGAGACGAGAAGTGTGCAGGCTGTTCGAGATGCCCTTGCCGTTCAGCTCGTTGAGCTTCGCCTGTTCGGGCGTGCGATACGCCTCGCCGAAGGTCAAGCCGTCATTCGGGCCGATGCACACGACGGCGTAGGCAAACTCGATCAGCTTGCCAACCGACTTAGCAAACCTTCTCTGCTTCTGGCCCAATGTCTCCTGAACAGACACCTCACACCTCTCCACACCCCGGTATGTCGAAGGTGCGACGCGTCAGCTCGAAATACTCCTGCGCCAGTTCGCTGATCCGTTCCGTCCAGCCCCGCGCGTTGCGCCCCTCCCTCGCAGCCGCGCATTGGTCGCGACGTGCGTTCAGCAGCGCCCCGGAGATGTCGTTGAGGCGGTTCTTCGCCTGCTGTTCTTTGATCTCTGCGATGTCGTCGGTGATCGGCTTGATGACCGCCGCTAGCTTGTCGTCCCTGCGCTTTTCGAGAGCGACGAGTTCCTGTTTGGTCGCGTGCGTGTTCTGCGCGTAGGCGGCGAAGGCAATCAGGAGGGCGAGCACGCCGGTGACCAGTAGCCGCCAGTACGGCGAGCCGTTCAGCGCGAGCTTCGTCAGGTCGCGTGCGACTTCTTTGACGTCTCCGTAGCTCATGTCACGCCAAACCCCGAGGTGTCCCAGAGCGTCGTATCGACTTTTCGATTGCAGAAACCATGGGTCAGTAAGCCGCCCCGCGCACCACACCTGGCGTCGGCATGAACGGCGGCACGCCGCCGAACGAGCCGAAGCCGAGGCCCGGCTTCTTCTGTCCGAACGACTGGAATCCGCCGAGACCCAACTGCCCGAAACCTGCCGGCGGTCCGAACGTGCCGGGCTGCTGTCCGAAGCCAGGCTGAGGTCCGAACGTCGGCTTGCTACCGCCAAACTGCGATTGAAAGCCGCCGAACGGGCTTGTCGCGCCCGGCGGCTGCATCGCTGCAGCTTGCCCTGCCGCCTGGTTCTGGAAGCCAGACAGATTAGTGAAAGGCGAACTGAAGCCAGGTGTCCCGAACTGACCGGGCAACTGGGAGCCATCGCCGATCGGCTGCGGCTGCATCGGCCCGCCAGGCATCGGTTGCTCGAACCGCAGTCCAGGATTCTGCGGAGATTGAAATGGCTGCAGCTGCGGCCCGCCGCGGAGCCAGGGCGACGGGAATCCGCCTCCCGGGGGCTGCGAGATCACCGGCCCGAATGAGCCGAAGCCGAAAGGTGCTAGTCTCATCATTGGCCGATCTCCATGAGCACAGAACTCAGTCTGTTGCTGTTGCTGAAACCACTGGGACTCATCGTCCTGCTCGCTCTTTTCGCAGTCCTGTTTCGCTGGCCGGTGCAGAGATTCATGCGAGACGGCAGGCTAAAACGCCTGCTCCTGCTCAACGTATCCGGGGATGAGAACGCCCGCCGCTGGCGCGAATTCAGAGCCCGCTCCAAGGCCGCGAAGAAGCTTCGTCTTCGGTAAATATTTCGGCAGCGTGAATGCTCGCTGGTACGGGCCTGAAAGCACGGCGCCACGAGCCGCGATGCGCGCCGCCGGTACAGCCAGCAAGGACGGGCTGACCGTCACGCCGCCGCCCAAGCCGATAATGGCATCGAGACCGGATACGCCTGGACTGGAGAGTTGCTCGCCGGCAGCCTTTGGAAATGCTTCGGCAAATCGCGCGGCACGCTCGAGGCCACCAGATAGCGGCTTGCCCTTGCGCAGCTGCGCAGCGAGCTTGGTCGCGATGACATTCCCGGTCGAATCATTGAGCGCGCTCTGCACCGAATAGGTTTTGGCAATCGTGGTGCGTGCTTTGTCGAACTGGCCGGCAAGTTTGTCTTTGCCAACTGCGCGCAAGTGTCGGATGAGCTGGTCCTCGACGATTCCCGCTGCCTCGCGTTGCGCGAGCCCCAATGCCTTCTTGGCCGGGTCCTCAACCTTCCATGAGAGATTTCCTGAGGCCTGCTTGCGGAGCTGCTTGATCGCTTCGACAGCGCCGTTCGCGCTGAACCTTTCCTGCGTGAGGCCGCTTTGCAGCTCCTGGATCTCCTTGCTGCCAGCGAAGTTTAGATCCGGGAAGTCCTTTGCAATCTCATCCGCCGACTGGCTGAGCTCAGCGAGCTCGTCCAGGTACTGCCCATCGGTGATGACGTTGCCGGAAGCTTTGACGTCCCTGTAAACGGAACCCGCAATCGTGCGAATGTTCTCCAACGTTTTCACGCTGATGGGAGCGTCCTTTCGCAGGCTAAGCTCCTCACGGATGAGGCGATTCGTGACCCTCTGATTGCGAATAGTCGCGGACTGCTGGGTTGCCGCTTTGCCAGAGACGCTCTCAAGCATCCGGTTACCGGCAGTCGGATTGCCATGCGATGGCGGGATGACGTAGCCAGCCTGCGTAGCCTCGCGCAACGCGGCGTCTCGCACAGAATTTACCGACTGCTCTGCGGCTTTGGCTGCAGACCGCTCTGCAATCTTTCTCGTCGCATAGTTGCCTACAACAGTTCCAAACTTTTGCCCGGCCGCGCCAAGACCAGCACCGAGCGCGGCGTTCCTGACTACCGATTCACCCTCGACAGTGGGCTGCGCGGCGCCGAGCGCGCCGCCGGTGAGCGCCGCGCTGACGACAGTATTCGCACCGGGGAGGGCAAGCAGTGGCGCCGTCGCGGCGAGACCGCCACCGATGTACCCGACCTTTCCGGCCTTCGTCGCCATCAGCGGCGCGGCAGTGCGCCGGTCCTCCTCGACCCGCGCCCGAACTGCGGCGGCACGCGATGGGTCGTGACCAGTCACCAGATCCGAGAGGTTCTGATGACGCGGCGCGATTGCATCCAGCGCCTCCGCGCCACGCTCTTTCAGCCCGAGGCCGATGTCGCTGAAGAATTTCCCCGCGCCGGCGCCGAGGTTCTCAGCAGTTCCACCTGACGCGGGCCCGTACTTGGCCTGGTACTCTGAAGAAATTGGATCGTATTCAGCCGGATTCCGCTCCTTCATGCTTTTCTGAGGTGCGAAATTCTGCTGCGCGTAGGCGAGCACCTGCTCCTGCGTTGCATCATCTGGCGCAGTAATGCGGTACTTCTTGCCGTCTGGCGCAGTGATGACGAATTGGCTCATAGCGGCTCGATAGACCAACCGCTGTCATGACCCGCAACAGGCGGTATCGCTCGGCCAGCCATCTCGTTCATTCCCAGAAGCGCCTGGTCCCTTGCCTTGCGCTTCTGCGCGATCGTGTCCTTCGAGTCGCCTGGGACCGGAAAGTACGTCTTGATCTCCTGCGCCATTTCCTCGGGTGCGATTACCGCGCCGGACTCCTTGCGGAGTTTCGCGCGCACCCAGTCGGCGGCCGCCTGGTAATATTTCTGCCCCTGCGGAGAGAGCGCGGCGTTGGCGGCAGCCGACGTAACTGCACCTCCCTTCATGACCTGAAGGCCTGCGACGTAATCCTTGAAGCCAGGCTGATAGTCGCCCAGTAGGCTTTCCGACGCCTGCATTCGTCCGGCGTAGTTGGCAGATACCCTTTCGCCTTCGGTCGGATTGCCGGAGTGCGTCGTCACTGGCTGGTACGGTTCCCCGGAAGCGACGCGCTGGTTGGAACGCGGATCCCATGCGAAGTCCTGCACCATGCCGTTGCCGACCGGCCGCGTGATCAGCTGCTGGTTGACCGGAGATCCAGCGCCGAGCTGCGCGCGCTCGAGCGCCATCCGCTCCTCATAGCGGCGCTTGTCTTCTGCGTCGGCTGAATCTTGACGCGCGAGTCCTTGCTTGTAGCGCGCCTCGTCTCGCTGGCGATCAATGCTCCGCTGCAGCCGGTCAGAGTCCGCCTGCATGTCAGCATTCCTCAACCGCTGGTCGTACATAGCTAGCCGTTCGTCTTCACGCTGGCTGCGCTTTGCGATGTAGGCTTGCCCAAGTCCCTGACCTACGCTCTGCTGCGCCTGTTGCAGCGCAAATCCGAGACCCTGCCCGAAGCCCGCGCCCTGGCTTTGAGCGCTCATCAGCCCGATGCCGAGCTGCATCACGCCATTTCTAATGGCCGCCTTGACGGTTCGCGGATCGACGGTGGCTGCCACCTCCTGCGGCACCGGGAACAGCGCCTGCGAGAGGATGTCCGCGATTTGGCCGAGACCGCGCATCAGCCGAGCACCGCCGGATTAATCGGCTGCGGATTCGTGAACAGCGAGTTGATGTCGAACTGCTGTGGCTGGAACTGGTTGCCGCCGCCGAACATCTGCGCGATCGACGAGCCGAGGCCCATGCCGGTGAGCGCGCCGCCGATCGCACCGAGCGCAGACGACCCTTGCGGCTGCTGCTGCGCACCGGGCGCGAGCTGGGAGAAGATCCCAGCCTGGAACCCGTAGCGGTCGTACGGTTCGTTCTGCTGGAAGTTGAAGCGGTTCATCTCGCCCTGCAAACCCTGCTCGGCGAGCATTCTCTGGAATGCGCCGTAGTTCATGGCGTCCTGTGAGGGCTGTTGACCCGCCTGCAGGAGCGACGGGAACATCGCGGCGATGCGCGCCGCGTTCGAGTCCTGCTGGCCCGCGAGGTTGCCGGCAAGGCCGCCGAGGCCGAGCACGTCCGAACGGAATTGAGATCCGAGACCAGCGTTCGTCGTGTCGGTCTGCAGATTCTGCCCAGCCAAAGCGCGCTGCAGATCAGCCTGGCCCAATGCACCTTGCAGGCCGAGCCCGAAGGATTGCAGGCCGCCTTGGGAGATCATCCCCGCGGCATCCCTCTGTGCTCCAAGAGCTCGCTGTCTCTCGCCTTCCGTGATGGACAGCGCGTTTTCGCTCATGCGCTGGCCGACTTCAGGGAGCACCCGGTTCAGCGTTTTGATGCCACCGGTGGGGTTGTTCAGGAAGGTGGCGCGCTGGTTGAGGCCCGGGATGATGTCCTCGTTCAACTGACGCAGGATCGGGGCGTTGGCCGCGTCTATCGAGCCCTGCACTCCGGCATAGTCCGGCGTACCGGAGAGCATGGAATTGAGCGCCCCGGTTGCGTCCAGCGATCCCGCCCGGCCAAAAGCCGGGGCCATGCCGGCGGGGTCGATGGACGTGTCAAAGCCATAGCGGCCGACCTGTCCCGGACCCTGCCCGAAACTGTTCATGAGACTCGATGTCGCGAACGGCGAAAGCGCCTGCGACATCTGCCCGCCACTGCCACCGGTAAGCTGGCTCTGTGCCGAGTTCAGGATGCTGCTGTACAGGCCACCGGGGCCGAACATGCCCTGGTTGAACGCATCCCGAGAACCGAAGGCCGCGAGTTCGGACGGCAATGCGCCGACGTGGGTCTGGCCGGGAAAGAACTGACGGGGAGCGATGTTGCCGACGTTGCCGGCGAGTTCTTTGTATTCGCCCTTGAGCCATTTCGGAAGACCGCCCGATGAGCCGCCCCCAAAGAGACCGCCCAGGCCGCCCGCAAGTCCACCGATAATCTCGCCAATCATGGGTCTCCTCCGAACGAGAAGACCCCGGCCAAAGTCTGCTGCTGTTTTTATACCCTATTTCACGGGGCTCTATTCATCGGGCTAAGTGCGCCCAGCGCTGGCCGCTAATGATCCTGCATACTTCAGGCGGCCTTATACCGAACTGTTTCGCGATCGAGCGCTGCGTGATTCCACCACGACGCCACATAGCGCGCATCGCTCGAACTTTCCCCGCCGTAACCTTGGCATTCGTAGCCGCTTCCCCGCGGCGAGGAATGAAAACGGTGACCCTGCGTCCCTTGCGGTCCATGTCAGCAATATTGGCCGCCTGACTGCCGAGAAATAGATGGTCAGGATTCACGCAGGCAGGATTGTCGCAGCGATGTAGAACATTCATGCCGGTAGGGATTCGGCCGCATTTCCTCTCCCACGCGAAGCGATGGGCAAGTATGAATTTCTTGTTTATGCAGAAGTGGCCATATCCGGCTGAGTTCTTGGCGCGTTGCCATTCATGGCACCCACTTGCCGTCACGCGCCAATTCTCGTCGAAGTGCTTGTGCATTGGACGCTTCATGCTCTGGAAATTCCTCTCCACCGCGACGAGTACGAATCGTACCAAAGTACCGCAGCGGCATTCGCGCTGAGTTGCCAGTCAGATGCAAGTGCAAAGCGGAAACTGGCGCTCGACTCAGTACCCTGAGATTTCAGCACTACCACGCCGGTGCCGACGTTTACGAGCACGAGCTCGCGGTTCGCTGGGTTGAGCACAGCGAGTCCTGTCAGCGTCGCGGTTGCGGAACTTGAAATACGGACGACGTTTCCAGGCGCAACCAGCCAGTTCGCCGACACGCCCGCCGAGAGCGAAGCGTTCGCCGGCATAGTCCGGTACTGGACGGGGTTCTTGAGGTTGTCGGCGATGCGCCCGAGCTCGCGGCGCAGGAATTCCGCCAGCCTCTGCGGATCTACCGGGACCGGCGCCGGCGTGTAGCTCATCGGTCACCCGCATCCTCGTAGTCGACGTTCATCCCCGCGAGCCTGAAGGTGAGCTCGCCGGCGTACTCGACACGCAGGTCGATGATCCGGGCGTCGAAGCGCACGTCGATCCATGTGTCGACGCCGATGGTGAACGTGTACGGGCCCGTGAAGTTCACGGAAGCGCCCGGCGCTTCCCGCGCACCAGTCCAGAAGGTGAGCGTGTCGCCGATGGTGCCGATGACCTTCGGCCAGATCCGCCACACCCGCTTGATCGCGCCGAGGTCCTCCGAGATCGGCGTGCCGGAGCGCTCCGCATAGCAGCTCATCGGCTGGCCGTTGTAGCTCTCGCCGGTGTCGTGCTGGTAAAGTTTCGGCGCGCCGGCATCGAGCGTGATCATCTTGCGGTCGAACGGCGAGAAGCTCTCCTCGTCGAAGACTCCCGCATCGTCGTCGAACGTGCCGCTCGAAAGATCGAAGGACTCCGCCGTCGACGACGACACGATGCCGTGCGTGCCGAAGGTCTTTGGACCGCCGAGGTCGTACGGGTGCAGCGTATCCTCCGCCCAGTTCCAGACCAGCGCGAGGTTTGGCCAGTCGTTGCCGGACTCCGGGAAGCACACGTACACCTGCCGATTGCGGTAGTCGACCGACAGGAACGAGCGCTTGTGGCGCTGCGTGTTGATGCGGTTGAACAGCCAACGCCGGGCCCGGCGATCGAGCAGCGATCGCGCCGAGTTTCCGTCGTGCAGGATCAGGTCGTCGGTACCGAGCACCACGTGCTGCGCGTCGAGCGTCGCGATGCAGTTCTCGCTCATCGCGCCGACCTGCGAGAACAGCTGCCGGAAGCCGAGGATGTCCGCACCGCCGACGTAGTCGCCGAGCCAAGTGTGGTTTTCCTTGTAGATGCACAGGCTGTCGCGGATCGGCAGCGCATCGATCAGCTGGTCCTCGGTCTGGCCGAATTCGACGATCCCAGCCTGGTTCGTCGGGTCGGAGTAATCCCACGACGCCGGCAAGGCGCCCTGCTGCGCGACGTCCGACCAGCGCATGGTGCGCGGCGAGTACGTGCCGCCGTCTGTGATCCTGAGCGCCACCAGGAAGTCCTTGAAGCTGCGCACCACTTTCGCGGTGATGACCGGCCAGGCCGTGAGCGACTGCAGATCGTTCGACAGCGAAGGCGACCAGAACTGCGGGATCGCAGCCCCCTCGTTGACGATCATGAATCCATGGAAAGGCCCTCCAGTGAATCCGAGATCGTCGGTCGCGCCCAAAGTGATTGCCCCGGTGATGTTCGCGTGCGTCGTGCCATCGGTCGCGTACATGACCGTGGGGGATCCATAGACCCAGAAGTAGTTCACGCCGTCGCTGATCGGGGCGGCCCAGATCGCTGTGGCAGAGAGATCGCCCAGCGCTTGTTCGTACCCGCGGCACTTCTCGAGACCGCCGTCGCGGTACTGCACGTTCCTCGAGTCGGTGAACGCACCAGGCGGCAGCTCGAGGTCCGGCAGGTCTGGGAAGAAGCCGGTTGCAAGATTCGCGATGGGGAGGCGCTTCATGTCGAGACGCTCCCCTTCACGTTCGGAGACACCGCCCCGGAGATGAACGAAACCGTCGTGCCTGAGTCGTGGCGGATGGCATACCCGGACGCACCGGCAACTCCGCCATTCGACAACGACCCATCGCTCGGACCGCCGTGCTTGTTGCCGGATCCGCCCGCTGTACCTGCGGCACCGAATGCGCCGCCCGCGTTGCCCGCGCCGGACTGGCCGCTATGCCCACCATTGCCCCCCGTCCCGTTAGTACCTGCGCTGCCCGTTGTCCCGGCAGTGCCCGCGTTTGCTCCGGTCCCAGCTGCGCCTGCAGCCCCGCCTCCAGCACCACCGCCGCCACCGCCGCCACCGCCAATGACCGCATGGAACTCATAGACCGAGTCCCCTGCCCTCCAGGCTTGACATGAGCCACCGCCACCGCCACCACCACCGCCACCCCAGATCCGGCCCGAGCCGTTCGTGATCTGCGCGAAGCCGTTGAAGTTGAGCCGCACGGCATCCCCGCCGTCTCCACCGGTCCCGCCGTTCCCGGATACCGTTCCACCGGCGCCGCCGACGCCACCCTTGCCGAGGACGTAGCCGGCATTGATCAGGTAGAACTGGCTCCCAGCAGCGAGCTGGTCGACGTAGATCGCGGCGACGCTGGTTGAGGTCGACTGAATCTCGATTGCGCTCGACACGCGCAGGATCAGGTTCACCGGCACGTTGCTCGGCACCTGCGGTGCGTCGACGCTTTTCTGCCACTGAGCGCGGTTCGACGACAGGGTGATTTCGTAGACCGGCAGGCCCCCGAGCATCATGCTCATGGCGAGCATGGCGCTACCCTACGTTCAGGCCGGCCTGGGCCCAGACGTTGCTCACCGAGTCGTAGTTGAAGGCGAACACGTCGCGCGCGCTCGCAGCGGTCGTGAGCGTGGGATCGGTCGAACCTGCGAACCGGTAGATCGCGTTCCACGCCAGCGTGCGGCTGCCGGTGCCGTCCTGGAGGACATGCAGCACGATCGTCTGTCCCGATCGTGGGTTGCTGGGGGCAGCCATCGTGCGGTTGCCTGCGAGCGTGACGCGGAACACGTTCCCGTCCTCGCAATTCGGCGTGATGGTCGCTCCATCCGTGAGCGTGACGATCGTGGAACCGGCGCCCTTGGCAAACGTCTGCGCGGTGTCGAGGCGGGCGTATGCTGCCGCCGCTGCGCCGTTCATGCCGGGGGGGCTCAGGACGCTGAAGCCGTTGACGATGAACGCCGAACAGGATACCGAGATGTCCCCCATGAACGCGCCATTCCTTCGCGCGCGCAGCCAGATGTTCTCGGTCAGGCCATCGTCGGTGACGGTCCTAGCAAGGAAAGCGCCACCATCAACCAGGAACTGCCAGCCCTTCTCGTCAGCGGAAACGCCCGTCTCGTAGAAGATGAATCCCGGGGCTGAGCTCCGCAGCACGATCGGTGCTGCAAGGCCGGTGACCACGCCGACGAACGTGTTCGAGATCCCTGCGAGGCTCGGCACGTTCGCCGCTGCGATGGTGCCGATGTTAGCGGCCATGCTCGCCGAGTTCGCGAACCGGGCATTCACCGCGTTGAGAGCGGTGTGCGAGCCCTCGCGCAGCGCGTTGAACTGCGCCTGCGCCGAGGCGGACAGGTCGTTGACGAACGAGACCGCCGCCGAGGAAGCCGATACCGCCCCGTCGATCATCGGGAACGAGCGCTTGAGGCAGGCCTTGATCAGTCGGAGATGGTCGTCCGCTGTCGATCGCTGGTCGGTCCCGTCCGGGTTCGAGACGACCAGCGAGGCGATGAAGCTCGCGGTTTCTAAGGCCACCGCGAGGCCCTCTTACGCCGACGGATTATTGATCTGCGCGAGGCCCAGCGCGTTCCACTGGATCACGAGCTGCGTGACTTCGACGCCGGTCGTCTGCGTGGTCTCGGTGTCGAAGTAAGCCACCAGGCGCTGGTTGCCCGCCCCGCGATAGATCACCGCCCACTTGGCCTTGATCGTGGCCGCGGCCGAGAGCGTGATGTCGTCCGCGTCCCAGGTCACATACGAGCCCGAGGTCTTGGCGACGCTCTTGTTCGCAAGCGTGCGGTCCAAGTAGCCCGAGGATGTGACGACGTTCGCGGAGACGTCGGCCGAGTAGACCGAGTGGCTCTTCGCGTTCGGTGTGTAGCCCTGCGAGATCAGGGACACGACGAGGGTCATGGACGCGAGGTCCAGTGCGCCCTTCATCATGTCTTCGATGGCGTGCTGATAGAAGACGACTGAACCGGCGGCCATGCGCGTACTCCATGAGAGTTGAGATGCCCGGCCGCGTCGGGACTATAGCACCAGAAAAATAGCTCGTTTCAAACTGTCGGAACGTCGTTCCAGTTGGGCGTTTCAGCGCTCGGAATGTCTTCCCATCCGACCTGCACGGAAAGCGTCGGCGCGAGGCCGATAAGCTGCAGGAGTTCTGGCGCCGAGATCTCTGTTCTGAGCTCGAGCAGCAGGCTCGGCTCTCGCGGCGGGAACTCCAGCGCCACGCGACCAGGCAACGTCGTGCCGCTCTGTCCTGCGGGTACGTCGAGTGTCGGCGCGAGGCCTGCGATGACCGCGCTGCCCACGGAAATGGCGATCGACTGACCGGTGTTGCCGACTACGGCTGGTGCGAGGCCGCCGAGCGTGGCCAGCCCGACCGTCGGCTTCGTGATCTCCTGCCATACGAGCGTCGGCGTCAGGTCGTTGGACTCCGGCGTCGTATCAGGCAGTCCCGGCGCGACCACGAGAACACGCAACAGAAAAGGCGCGCGCCCATCAAGGCTGATCGCTTCCACGTCTGCGTCCGCGGTGGGGCCGAGTTGCACAATGACCGACGGTGCAATGCCAAGCGCCGAAAGCGCCGACTGGCTCGGCGCGCGGACGCTGGTTTCTGCCGTGACCGCAAGACCGACCATGGTCGCGGCACCCACGCCGACCGAGCAGTTCAGGAACTTGAGCAGTGTCGGTGCGAGTGCCATCAGACGCTCATGCCCGCCAAGTTGGGCGAAACTGTGATCGATCCGGCGACCGCCGCCTTGAGAGCCAGGGTCGGCCCGATGGTGTCGCGCACGGCCGTGGTCACGTTCCAGGTGCCAGGATCTTCACTTCCTGGAGATGCGATCAGCTTGTAGGCCGCATCGATCAGCGGGTTGGCGGTCTGGTTCTCGAAGAGATTCGTGTACCCGGACGGGTCCGTGTAGTTTGCCTGGGTTCCGCCGACCGAGACGACGAAAGTGATGACCATCGCGTTCGCGGTTTGCGTGACGATTGCCGCGGGGTCGTAGGTGGCCGAGTTGCTGGTATCCGGTCCGGTGACCGAGGTCTGATCCAGCATGTCGGCGTGCACGCCATCGAACACGGCGAGGCGCGCGGTGATGTTGACCGTCACGCCTTCCGACGTGTCGACAGTGTAGGTTCCAGACTCGCCGCTCGCGAATTTGCCCCACACCGCAAAGGCTCGGTCTCCATCCGCTGTGCCCGCCCCTGAAGCAAGCAGCGTCCAGCCCGTCTCGTTGACGCGCGGTGTAAGCGCATCGTCGCTGTACCCTGCGAACAGCATCATGAATTGACCGTCAGAGACGGTCGGCGGCGTCACCTCGAGCGTAGTGCCGGAATTGACTTCCGCTTCCGAGCCGACGCCTGAGACTGAAATGGCCACTAGGCTCCCTGCCCCGCCGCATCACGAATGGCGTGCCACGGATTTTCAGTCGGTGCCTGCTGGAAGCAGCCGCGATTTGCACCAGACACCGGTATGGGATTGCCGAGGATGTCGTACTGGATGAGCGACGAGTATCCGGTAGTTGCCGTTCCAGCACAGTTCCCGCCAACGGTCGGGATTCTGACGCCGTTGACTAGGGTGAACGCCGGCGTGCCCGCGACAAGCCCTGAGGCCGTCCTGCCAACCGTCGGCTCCACCAGATCGCTGTTCCAGGTCGTATTGCCATCGGCCGGCGCATTCGCGACCGCGATGGCGTCGTCGCTCGGATACTTGTCGATGGCATTGTTGTAGAACGCATTATCCTCCGGCGGATATTCAGGCCCACTCGACGGCGTCTGGAAGCGAATCGGCTTCCGCCAGTTGTAGGTCGAATTGAAGGCAACCTGATTGTTGATGGCCGGGTAGCGCGTGCCGTTGGCGACCTCGGTATTCGTCGCGCCGTTCAGGATAATGAAGGCGCGATTGACGTTGCCGCCACTGCAGCCATCTTCGCCGTAGCAGCAGGCGACGATATGTCCGTCCCCGTTGATTCGCACGCCGCCGGCGACCGTGAACCCACCACCGATCCAGAAGCACGCGAACACGAGGCAGTAATCGCCATGCCGGAGCGTGAGGCAGCCGTTGCACTGCTCGAACACATTCCGAATCGCCATGTTGGCGTCCGACTTGAACGTGAATTGTTCGGTCTCGGTCGTGTTCGTGTCCGCGCCGTTGTTGTTGTTCCAGCGATAGACATAGTTGTTATCGGTCAGGCCGAAATACGTCGTTCCTGTCTGATTCTGGCCAATCTGCACGACTTCGTTATCGATTGTCACGGTGGTGTTCGTGTTCACCATGTCGAGCACGCGGTTGTGATCCACGCGCTGGTATCTGCCGGACGTTCCAGCAGTGTTGTGCACGAAGCGGCCCGACCCATTGAAGCCGTCCACCGTGCAATAGCAGACGCGATTGCGAAGCCCCGCATTTCTTACGATGTTTGCGGTGGTGCTGTTGCTGGTGCGGCTGATGTCGAACAGGCAATCGCAGATGACCGTATCGCTGGCGGAAATCTGAATCAGCGGATTCTGGTCGTTGATCGGGCCGGTGAAGTCGAACCCGAACACGCTCACGTTGGCCGCAGTGACGTTAATGTTGCTGTTGCCGGTCAGGTTGCAACCGCCGAGAGTATTCGCGACCACAGTCACGCCGGCCGTGCCGATGGTGATCGTGGCATTCGCGTAGTTGCCCGCCGCCAGCCTCAGAACTGCTCCTGAAGATGCCGCTGCGATCGCGGCATTCAGCGCGCTGATCGACGCGTACACCGTGCCAGTAGACGGATAAGTGGGTCTCGACCAGTAGCGGGTATTTGATTGGGGGATGGGGGAGCCACCGCGCGCAGTCACGAAGGCTGAGTACACCTCAAACAGCGGGAATTCTGTGGCGCTGGAGGCTGGCGGGGTGGTGACCGACTTCGTCACGAAGCTCGAGGCATTCACGCCGTCAAGCGAACGCAACCGATAGTCGTACGTGGTCTCGGCCTCCAGCCCAACGTCCGAGGCGCCGAGGGCGAGGCCCTGAAACGCATTCGTCCAATTTCCGGTTCCCGTCAATGCTCGGTCCAGTTGGTAGGCTGTCGGAGCAGGGCCGGAAGTCGGTGCCACCCAGGACGCACTGATCGCGATCGAAGACACGGCACTCAACGAGAATGCGGTCGGCGGCTGCACGTTCACGATTGGCACGATCACCGTCAGAGATGCGGTGATGTCCGAACTCAAGCTCGCATTGCTTGCGCGGATGCCGAGGGTGTAGGCGCCACCGGCGGCTGCATTGGTCGCTACCAAGCCCGCCGAGTTAACCGTCACGCCAGCGGGCGCGTTGCCACCGTTCCTTGCGTAGGTGAGGGATCCGCCGTCTGGATCGACGCAGCGGCTCGCGACACTTGCAGTCGCCTGTTGGTCGATGCTGAGCGACCAACCCGTCTGCCAGACCGGGAAGGACGGCATGTTGACTGCGAGGATTTCCGACGGCGCGCTTTCTATCTCGTGAACGTTTACCGCCGCGACCGCGTATTGATAGCGAACGCCTTCGAGGGCGGTCGCATCTCGGTAACTCACGACGCCGGCGGCCGTGAGGCTATTCGCGAGCTCCGCGTAGTCGCCGTCGTCGTCGGCTTCCTTGCGGTAGAGCACGTAGTAAGACACCGGCCAAGCGCTCGCCCTCGCGTTCCACTGGACAGTCGCGGCAAATCCAGAGGTCGCACTGAGCGTGTAGCTCAAGCTGATGGGCGGCTTGACCTTCGTGCGTATCGAGGTCACAGGAATGGCCTCACCTGCCCGGACGTTTGCTCGCGCGCGGCCTTTCCCTCGAGGTTCGGCAGGATGACCTGGTCGACCTCCTCGAGCATCGCCTTGCCCTCCATGACGCGCGCGCCGCCGATGTAGGTGACGAGCATGTCTCCCATGGCCTGCTTGCGCACGAGCTCCTCGCCTTCGACCATCCAGGCGTTCGTCGCAGCATCGGACGCGCTCACCGACACCTCCGGCAGGTCGCACAGGAAGCTCATGATGAGCGTCACCGAACGGTCGGGGATCGGGTAGAAGCGTAGTTGCCGGTTCTGGATTGCGAACTTACGAGGGTCGCCCTCATCCGGCTGGCCGCGCTGGTGGTCCTCGATCCAGTCGTAGGCCACCTCGCGCATCGGGTAGCGATCCTGGTCAATCTCGAGGCGCAGGAAGTCGACCTCGATCCAGCCGGTCGGCAGCGCGATGACTTCCTGGTCGGAGAGCAGCACGGTCTGCGAGTTCTTCTGGTTGAAGCCGAGGCGGCGCGCGCGGAACCGCTTGATCGCGTCCGCGATGGCTTCCTTGATCCGGGGGTCGTGGCTGGTGCCGCGGTTCAGGTCCGTCCTGATGCGGCGCACCATCGTCTGAAGATCAGCCATTACCGCTGGCCCCGCAGGTCTGGAAGTGAATCCGAACCGACCGGCCAAAACGGTTGCCGCACGAAGGGCACCAACCGCCCTTCAACGCCGATTCTACAGCAACATGCAAATCAATGAGCTTCTTCGGCTGCGATCGGCGCTGCTGCGCTTCGGCGGCAAAGTCCCGCCTTCTCATGCCCGCTTCTTCCACTGCGCGTGCACGCTCGGGCCCATGATCTCGTCCCAGGAGACGGTGCTGCAGGACATCTGCGCGATCTCCTGCCATTCCTTCGCGTACTCGTCGTTCTGGGTCTCCGGGAAACAGGGGATGCCCTGCGTGAAGTGCACGAGCTTCGCATCCTGCGGGCTGTCGTAGCCGACGAGGTGGTTCCAGGCCTTCGGCAGCTCGCCGACCGACTCGGCCCACTCGAAGGACTGCGGCGCGCCGGTCTCGATGTAGTCCGGCGTCAGCTTCCGGCACTTCGCGCAGTTGAACAGCATCACCGATGGCCGCTCGAAGCGCACCGACACGCGCTGGCCTTCCTTCTCGACCGTGTCATGCGGCACGACGCTCACCGCGTGCTCGCTGTTCCATGGGAGGTCGGCGACGTCACCGCGGCAGAGCACGTCTCCGTCCACGAAGAGCGCCGCGCCCTCGTAGCCGCACAGGAACGGCACCATGTACCGCGTGAACGTGAACTTCGTGAGGCCTGTGCGCTTCAGCGGGATCTGCCGGTAGATGAGCGGCGTGATCGAGACCGGCCGCGAGGCCTTCACCGCCATCGACAGGGACGCCACGTTGTAGGCGATCGGCTGGCGTTCGTCGAACCCGATAAAGACTCTCATGCGGCATCCCTCCACGGCAGGTCGAGTCGCTTGGCGACAATCTCCATCCACGGGCGGGTGTGACCCTTGAAGTGCACCGCACCACGCTCGGAAAGATCCTCGTCGCGATCGCGCGGGGTGTAGTTCCAGGTCGTCCCGGGGAGCTTGCGCACCATCACCGAGAGCCCCGGCTTCGATGGGGTCCAGACGATCTCGCGCTGCTCGATCACCTCTCCTGCAGTCGGCCGCGGACCGCAGAGACCGACGAGCGCCACCTGGTTGCCGTACCACTGCTGCAGGTTCGGCGCGAGGCGCCGCACCCGCTCGCGCAGCCACAGGAAGGCCTCGATCGTGCTCGGGCCCGGCAGCACTCCGATAACCCCGTAGTTGTAGGGCATGGCATCCGCCACCCCGCCCGGCAAGTCCCCTAGCTTGCCGCCGACAGTATCCCGCCAGGTGACGGTGATCGCCTCGCTGGGCTGATCTGGGAAGGGCTTCAGGAACAGCACGTCCGTGTCCAGGAACACGACGGGGACGTGGTTGCGGTGCATGACCTCTATCTGGGCCTGGACGTTGGCCACCATCAACGGCAACCCGGCTGTAAAGCGAACCATGCGGGCTCCGGGGACGGTCAGACCATCCTCGTCGGTCGCCACCACGCAATCGGCTGAGCGGTCAGCCCGCTTGACGGCCGCCATCGAGACCTGGGCGAGGCCCGCATGCTTCTCGCCCCGAACGAACCAGGCATAGGTCGTCATGCTTCCCTCACCAGTGGAACGTCGCGCCAGCGGCCATCCTCGACGAGCTCCTGCAGGATCAGTCTTGGGCGCTGCTTCAGCCGGTCCTTGCGCTCGATGAAGCGCAACCGCTCAGGCTCTTCCTGGGCTTTCCGCGGCAGGGTCAGGGTGTCCTTACCCATGCTTCACGACGAACCAGACCGAATCCGTCACCACGCAGACGTCCATGAGGCAGAAGGCTTCGCTCACGGCGCGCTCGACGCCGGGCCACTTGTGGTTGTAGTCGTGCCCGGCGAGGACGCCTCCGACCCGGACCTTGGGCCACCAGAGTTCGATGTCCTGCTTGACGCTATCTCGATCGTGAAGGGCGTCGATGAAGACAAGATCGTATGAATCGCCAAAGCCAGCGGCTTCGGCCGAAGTTCCACGGAACATCTCGCAGCGGTCCTTGTTTTCACCGACGTGCTCCCAGAATTGCGTCTCGATCTTCGCGAAGTCCCAGTCCTTGTACGTCTCGCGCGTCGGGTCGCCGTTCGACTCCTGCACGATCCACGGGTCGATCGCGAGCACGCGCGAGTCCGGGATGGTCTTCAGGATGTGCCCCGTCGTGCGGCCTTCCTTGCAGCCGACCTCGACGAATGTCTTCAGCTCGAGCTGTGCCATTAGCCCAGCTAAAAAGTCCCACCTTCTGGGCTGCGCGATGATCGGAGCGAAGCCCGCCTGGTTCATGCCGCCTCCTTGAGCAGCGCCGAGAGCGAGTTCACGTCGGAGATCGCCCTGTCGAGCGGGTAGCGCCAGTCATCGACCGCCTTCTGGTGGTAAATCCTCGTGTTCTCGCCCGGCCACCAGTACCAGAGCTCTGGGTTCGCGGGATCCGCGGCGATCTCGCGCCAGGCACAGCGCTTTGCCGCCAGCACACGCGTCTGCGCGCCGATCCCGGCGGCGAGGTGCGCGACCGATTGGCATACCGTGACGACCATGTCGCAGGCCGAGACGAGCGCGGCCGTGTGGTCGTAGTCGTAATGATGGACGATCGACGGGAACCAGCGGTAGCGGTCCGGCCCGTACTTCTCCTCGATGTAGCCGGCGAGTCCGAGCATGTCCTCGTAGTCGAGCGACACGAACAGCGCATTCGTCTCCTGCATCAGCCGGTCGATCTCCTGCTGGCGGATGACGCGGTACGTGCGCGAGGTCTGCATCACGCCGCCACGGGTCGCGAGGCCCACGATCGGACGGTCGCCGGCGAGCGCGCTCAGGCGCTCGCGATACGGCTCCGCTTCCGCCTGCTTCGCGCGATAGGTCGGGCCGCTGCGATCCCAGCCGGCCTTGAAGCTCGCGAGGTCGCGCCGGTAGTAGCAGGCGAGATCCCCGATCGGCATCTTGTAGTCGGCGACGACCTTGTCGTTGATCGGCCACTGGATCCAGTCGTCCTTCCGGGTCGGGTAGATCTGCACCGGGCGGCCCTGTTCGGTGAGCTTCTGCGCCCAGGTAGAGTTCCGGTGCAGCTTCTCAAGCCGCGGGTGGCACTCGAAGACCACGTCGAAGTCCTCGATCGCGTCGTTCAGGATCGTCGCGAACATCAGCTCGTCACCGATGCCCTGCTCGCCCCAGACGATCACGCGCTTGCGCTGGCCGCGCGCCCATTTGAAGAGCTCTGGAGTCATGAGCAGCGGATCCGGGATCGAGCCGTCCTTCGAACCGAAGCTGCGCGTCGAGCGCTCGTGCGTCACGCCCTCGCGGTAGTGGTCGAAGCCCTCCGCGAAGCGGGCCGCCTCGAGATACAGGAGGCCGAGATTCCAGACGGCGCCGCGCTCGGTGCCGATCGCCTTAGCCTTCTCGAGATACGGAATGCCCTCTTCCGGCCTGCCCTCGTTCACGAACATCGAGCCGAGGTTCGTGAGCGCCGGCGCGTAGTCGGGCTTCTTCTCCACGGCCATCTTCAGGACGTGGATGCCCTCTTCGTGCAGGTTCAGGCGGCGGTAGCAGGCCCCGAGGTTGGAATAGATGTGCGGCGCGTCATCGAGATCGACAGCCCGGTGGAACAGCGCCTGCGCGACTGCGACCTGACCCTTCTTGAAGTAGACGCAGCCGCCGTAGAACCAGAGGCGTGACTCGAAGGGGAACTGATCGAGGGCGGGCCAGAGAAGGGCTTCGACCCGTGGGACATCTTCGTTCTTGAACGCCTCTTCGATGGAGGCGAACACATCGGCCATTCCAACTTCTTGCAAACTCCCTCTCCCTGAAAGCGGGGGGCCTCATGGCCCCCCGATGATTCAGACCTGCTGCCCCGGCAATTTGTAGAACACCACCAGCGTGCCGAAGTAGCCGACCGTGACGGCGGCCGTCGGGGTCGTGGTGATGTAGCTGAAGTTCTGCACCGCATCGTCGCTGCGCGACAGACAGCCACCACGCTGCAGGCCCGCGAGCGAGACGTTGCCGCGCACAACAGGTACTGCTGCCGAGTACGAAGCCGACGCGATGAAGCACGCATCCGACGCCGAGACGCCGAACTTGTGGATCGTGTTCGTCGGGAACGCCGCGCCCTGGTAGAAGACCACGTCGAGCGGGATCGCGCGGTTCGGCAGCTTGCCGATGCGCAGCACGTCGCCCGCCGAGGTCGTCAGTGAGAGCGAGATCCTGCACTCGGCCGCGTTGATGCCGGCGTGCACCGCCTCGACCTGGTTCAGGACCGCATTGCCGACTGGAATGGTTGCCATGGGCCCTCCTTACTTCGCCACGGCATAGGTGGGCAGAACCACCGTGCCGTAGTCCGAACCGTTGAACCGAGTCTTGATCAGGCCCGACTGGCAGCCCGCCGCGACGCCGAGCTGGTTCTTGAAGTCGAACAGTTCCTCGACCCACGAGAACGTGCCCTTGCCCGACTCGCGGCCGAACGCCATGCACAGCGACTGCGCGCCGGCGAGCACCGCACGCCGCACGCTCGAGTTCGTCGGCGCGACGGGGATGCGGGTCGACACGTGCAGCACCGTGTTGTTGTACATGCCGAGCGCGCCCGAGAAGATCGGGTTCTTCGACGTCTGACCGCCGGAGATCGCCGCCTTCTGGATGTCCTGCCACTGGCCGGTCGCCGTATTCGTCCGAAGATCGGTCTCCTGGAACGGGTGCAGGAACAACACGTAGTGGCTTTCGCCGCCGATCTTGATCGGCTTGATCGCGTTCTTCGCGGTCTTCGCCTTCTCGACGGCGTAGTCGATCAGCGTCAGGCTCATGCGCGCGACCGTGGTCGCAGAGATCGAGGTTTCCGCCGTCGAGCCGCTGGTGCCGTAGCTGATGTGGTCGGCGTCCGGCGCTACCGGCGCATTGAAGCCGTAGTAGCGGGGGTCGGTGGCGCCCGTGTTGCCGCACAGCTGGTTGAAGAACCACTGGTCCCAGCGATCAGACCACCAGTCGGCAAGTCCGTCGCGGGCCTCGGCACGCACCGAGAACGGTACGCGCTGCTCGGACATCTTGCCCTTCGACCGCACCGCGTGGCGGAGCTGGTCGATGACGACGTCCTGGTAGAACGTCTCGAGCGACTCTTCGTTGCCCTCGAGGGTGTCGTCGCCCTGGATGCCCGCACCCGTGAGCTGCGAGCGGATGCCGACACGCACGCGGTCACCCGCTTCCTTCTGAGTCTCGGACTTGATCGTGCACAGCGAGTTCTTGCCGCTGCCGATGAACTGCAGGGCGTACGTCTGCTTCAAGGACTCTTTCATTAAGTCCTTCTGCCAGTGCTTGACTGCCAGTGGGTGGCCGACGCCGTATTCCGTGGTTGCCATGTTTGGCCCTCAATCGCGTTACGCATGAGCACCACCCCGGCGGGTGCTGCCCTCGGTCCCACTATCGCGTGGACCTTGCGAAACGCTGATTTGAGGTCAGTCGCAACCTGCTCTTGATGCGCGGGAGAGCTCCGCGGAGCTAACGGTGACGGCGCGAGCTCAGGCCGTACGTCAACTTTTCAGGTCGACGGTCCTTGCGGACGCGAAAATCCTACACCGTGGTTTTCGAAAGTTTCAACCTCGCGTGCCGAATCTCTCCGAGAGCGCCTCATTGAGCGCCGACATGCCGTCGTCGACGAGCTCGCCATCGCCCTCAGGATCGACACCAGACGGACCAAGGGTGTTGCTCGGGTCTGCGACCGGCGCGCGCGGGATGTCCGGGCCCTTCGGCGCTGCCGCAGGTACCGCCGGCGCTGCAGGTGCCGCAGCCTTGTGATACCCCATCTGCTGCGCCATTTGGTACGCGCATTCCGCCGGGCTCCTACCCTGCTGCATGAAGACGTACGCGCTCTGCAGTTCCTCCTGGCGCATTGCCTGGAGGATGGCCTCTGGCGTTGCGGTCGGATACATGAGGCCCAGCTGCTGCGAGCGGATCGTGCGCACGTGGTTGAGGGCGTCGTAGTAGTCGGAATTCTTCTCGATGAACGCCGCCTCCTGGCTGCCGACGTCCTGCAAGAACCGCGCCATCTGCTGCTGGCCCTGCAGCTGCTCGGCTTCGGCGCGTAGCGTGGCGAGCTCCTGCTGGGTCTGCCTTGCCGTCGCATCGACATAGCCCTTCGGGTCTTCGACGAAATCGGGCGTCGGCGTTTGCGGCTCGAGCTTCGCGATGCGCGTATTCAGGTCGGCGAGCTTGCGATCGCCCTCCTCGATTCGCTGCTGCCAGCGATTGCGCTCGGCCAAATGCGCGGCGAGCGGGATGACGCGATTCGCGCTCGGGTCCACCACGGGCGGCGCGGCTGCCGCCGGAGCCGGAGCCGCAGGAGCCGGCGCTGCAGACGCGGCCGCGGCGAACTGCCCGGTCGCGGGATCGCGCGGCTGGGCGGTAGGCTCCGCTGCGGCCGCCGGCGGCGCGCTCGGAGCGGGATCAGCTGCCGGCGCAGGGTCCGGCGCTGCCGGCGTGTCGGTATCGGCGATGTCGAGCGATTCGAGATCCAGTCCAGTGTCCTCGGCCATGGTTCCTCCCGGCTATGCGGCTCTCATCAGGATTGCGATCAGTTCCTCTTCCTCGCGACGCTGGCGCGCAAGACGCGAGCGGCGCGTCTCCAACTTCTGCAGCCGGCCCTCGGCCTGGCCCGTGTCGATCGCCGCGATCACCTCGCGCGGCGGCTCGACGATCGCCGGGGGCTCGAGTGCGGACGGCGGCACGACCGAAATGACCGGCACTGCGGTATCGCTCAATCGCTCGAGCTCGCCGTAGTTGCGGCGATGCCTGCGGCGCTTCACCTTGACATGCCCGCGGACCTCGGACTCGAAGGTCACGGTCGGCGTGCAGCCCTCGAGCGTGACGACGCCCGGATCCGGCGAGCAGCTCCCGACGACTTCGGCATCTCCCGAAGCAGAAGGCTCGCGGCCTTCGAGTGTCGAAGACCCGACCGGCGGCGAGATGACGCGCTCGAGGTAAAGCGACGGCGCGAGTCCGCCGGCAACCACAAGCCCGCAGCCTGGACCTGCCTGGTTCTGTCCGCCCTCCCCCGGGATGAGACCGCCGGCGATCGCAGTTCCGAGCCCCGCCTGGATCAGCCGCTCGGTGGCAAGTGCCGGGACCAGGCCAAGCGCCTGAATCAGGCCGCAGCCGATTCCCTGGCCGACTTCGCCGCCGCAGGAAGGCTGCTGGCCGACCGCAGCCGCACCGCCGAGCCCGATATCCTGCTTGAGTTCGGTCCACAGCGTCGGCTCGTGCGGGTTCACAACTCGGACACCTCGGACATCTCTCCGCCCTTGCCGCGCTTGATCTTGAACGTGCGCGGCGGCCGCGGCTTGCTGAGCTCGGCGATACCCTGCTTCAGGTCCTGCACCGCCTCCGTGAGCACCGCGACCGGGTCCGGCTTCGCGAGATCCTCCTCCTCGAGGTCGGGCTTGCCGCGCGCGATCGCAGCGACCGCGATGCGCGAGTGTGCGTCGCTCTCTTGTCGTGAGCGGGCAAGCGCGGTCTCGCTCTCCTGCTTCGAAGTCGCGAGACGCGCGTCAATCATCGCGTTCATCTGGGCTATGCGCTCCTCGGAGCGGATGTCCATCTCCTTCATCAGGATCCGGGTCTCCGACTCGCGATTCGCCTTGAACTCGGCGATGCGCATGTCCACCTGCGCCTCGAGCTGCGTCTTGAACGCGTCCAGCTCTTGGCCGGGCGGCTTCTGCAGCTCGGCGATAATCTCGGCGGCCTTCGCCTGGTTCAGCTTGCCTTCGCTGTCGAGCTTCTGGACCTCCGCGACCAGCTTCTCGAGCGCCTTCATGGCCGACGTCTGGGCGAGCTGTTGCTGCTGCGGATCCGGCTTCAGGGTCTCCTTCCACTTGTCGACCAGGTCGGTCGGCAGCGGCGAGTAGTCGAGGATCTCCTGCGGGATCTTGAGCCCGGCCTGCAGGCACTGCGGGATGAGCGTCTCTAGCACGGCCCAGACACGTTCCTTCATGTTCGTCGAGGTCGGCGCCTCGTCGACGACCACGTCGAACACCTTCGAGAACTGGCTCTTCAGCAACTGCACATACTGCCGGCCGCCCTCGCCGTTGATCAGCACGAGCGTGCCCTCGGGCATGTAGTCGAGCACGTAGCTCGCCATCTGCCGGCCCATCGAGCGGTAGTAGCGGCGCATGGCGTCGAACGCCCACGAGATGATCGCCATGGCGCTCTGCTTGCGTTGGGCCTCGAGCACGCCCGCCTGGATCTTCTCCGAGAGGCCCATGAGCTCGGCGTTCAGGCCCGACACCTGCGGGATCGCGTTCACTGTGAACTGCATCAGCCGCTCGAGGCCTTCGGGATACTGCGCGTTCGGCTTCGGCTCGACCTTGCCCTTTCCGAGCGCACCGGAGTTCAGCCAGGTGATCGCCGACGGGTTCGCCCATTCCGACTCGGCCTTGCGCGGATCCTTGAACGCATCCTCCTCCGCGAGCAGGCCGCCCTTCGCGCCGACCATGAGCGCGAAGAGGATCGTCGAGAAGAACTTGTTCACCCACTTCTGCGGGTCGACCAGGGCGCGGCCTATGCCGAAGAACACGCCCTTGTTGCGGTCCCGCTTGCCGGTGATCGCGTGCTTCGTGAAGCCGTCCTGGTACGGGGAACGTTTCAGCTCGCGCACCACGCCTGCGCAGATGCGCGCGCGATAGTAGACCTTGCGCTTCACGACCTGCGCTTTGTACCGCCACCTGGCCTGCTGCAGCATCGGCTCGTAGTAGGCCCACTCGTTCAGTTCCATAAGCTGCGGGCCGCGGTCACCCGCCTGCACGTAGATCCGGTCCTCGCGGCGCCAGAACTCGTACTCGGCGACCGGCTTGCGACCGCGCTTCGTCGATCCGGCATTGCCCTTCGAGGTCTCGTAGTCCTGCGGCTCCTCGATCACCGTCAGGACGTCCTCCTCCTCGGCCGCCTCGAGCTCGGCGAGCGCGGAGTCGTCGTCGGCTGTCGCCCCGGTGATGTCGGCGTACTCGTCCTTGTCGACCCACTTCACGCGAATGACGTAGCGAGAGTCGGTCAGGTTGCGCTTCCTGGCTGCGGGATCCGGGAACATCTCGAGGGGATCGACGCGCTGCCCGGTCGGCACACCCTCGACCATCGTGTCCTTGTCGAGGTAGCCCTCCATCCAGCCGTAGCCGCCGAGCACGCAGTCCCAGAACGCGTCGGTCTCGTCGTCGGCGACGTCAGTCAGGTCCCGGCCCCACTGCACCGCACCAGTCAGGAGCTCGTTCGCCTTCGCGTCACCGAGCTCGCGCGGCAGGAACTTGATGTCCTGCCGGTTGTTGATCTGCAGCCCGACGATCGCGTCGAGGTACTTGCCCGAGAGGTTGAACGTGACGACCGGCCGTCCCTCGTCCTTCAGGCGCGCCTCGTCGTCGGGATCCCACTGGCGCCCGGCGACCATGTCGCACAGGGCCTTGTACTCCTCGCGCCAGCCGTCATGGTGCTGCTTCGAGTGCTTGAAGCGCGCGTTGAACTCCTCGAGGACCTGCGCCTCGTCGGGGAGCTCGGGCGCCTTCAGCTTCGGGTCGGCAGCCGGATGCTGGCTGGGATCGCCAGTCTCGGTCGGCGCAACGTCGGGGGATTCGGCCGCGTACTCGGTGGCCATGGCTACTCCACGGTATCCCGGCCACTCGCGCCGGAATCATACCGCAGCCATTTCGGCTTCATCAGTTCGCCATCCACGAGCCCGCCTTTTTCCGCTTCGTGTAGCGGTCGTCTTTGCGATCCGGCACGGACGGTTTCGGGAATGACATCTCAAGGTCAATGACCCGCGATATCGCGTCGATCGCATCGTCGTGCGGTGGAACAGGCCACTGCAGGAACTCTTCCTCAATCACCACCTTCGCCAGATCCTCCAGCTTGCCCTCGTGGTTGGTTCGCCAGATGTTGTTCGGGAACCAGAGCCGGCCCTCAGATGCGATCGGGATCAGGCGATTCACGCGGTCGAACTTAGACAGCTTCCCTTTCAGCGGCTCGATGTCGAAGTGGTAGGTCTCACGATTCATCCGTTCCTTGATGTACTCGATGTCGGCCTGCAATCCATACTCCTCGTATCCGCACCACTTTGGCGTCCACTTCCGATGCAGGCGCATGTACTCGTCGGCCCTTTGTTTGAGCGTTAGCCGGTCACGGATCAGATCCAGAACGTAGATATTCTCATCCGGCCCGTAGCCGATCACTGCCATGGCGGTGTAGTCGCCGTTCTTTTTCCCAGAGGCAGGATCGCAAGTAAGGGCGCGGTTCATCGCCTGCCAGCCCTCGTCACGATTGAACTCTCTGGACAGCCATTCGCGATCAAATCGCTGATCCGATTCCGCCACGGGATTCATCAAGAGTTGCGCTGACGCGATGTATGGGCCTTGCTTGAGCTTTGCCGCGAACTGCGCTTCGTTCAGCAGAACGGGCTTGCCCTTCAGGGTACCGTCATCCGTCGCCTTGTGGATGCGCGGCTTGGCGGAACCTGTCGCCAGGACTTCACGGTATGTGTCCGCAAAATGCCAGCGCGTGCCGATCATGCGAATCCGGCAATCCTTGTCACCGAGATTGATGCTCACACGCCACGCCTTCGTGGTCTTCTCGATCATCTCGTGTGAGGTCACCGAGCTGTCGGTCACAACGTCGTCATAGATCAGCACGTTGAAGTGCTTGCCCGTTGGTTGACCATCTACCAGGCCGTGCGCCTCGACGGTCCCCTCGCGCGGTGTCGTCCTGCGCCTGACCAGAATCCCGGCATCCTCCGACCAGCGCGGAGACTGACGCTCTGGATTCTCGTAGAGCACATCCGGGAACAGCATCTTCAGCAGGCTATTCCGCTCAAACTCGTTCTTGATCTGCCGGAGAAAGTCCTTAGCACGCGGCCGGATATAGCTGAAGATTCCGAACGACGGCTCTATGCCGCGCCACTCAGGCAACGGATCGTCACCATGAGAGCAAAGGATGTCCTGCGTGGTCTTGCCAAACGTGATGATCGTTGAGTTACAGGTCGGAACCAATTCCTTGCCGGCGAGATACATGCCGCCCTCGACTTGGATGCAGTTGACCGGCATCCACTCGCATTTCTCAACTGACCTGACGTAACGATGCTTCCGTCTCGGCCCCGTAGAACATCTGTCAAGCTTGCGTTGCAGACGAAAAAACCTGTCCTCCTTGTGCGGCTGCATCGTGACTTGCCAGTAGCCGTTCCTCCGAGCTACATGAGCGGGCACACCGAGAGATCGGGACAGGAAAGCCGCAGCTTCAACCAGACGTTCATTGGTGTTGGAGAACGTCACGCGCCCATGAATGGCGTGACAGTGCCCGTCGGTATCAAGCAGCCCCTGCAATACCGCTAACCGGTCATGCGGGGCTGCGTACCAATAGTCCTGCGGAAGATGCTTATTACCGAGCGCACCGAGTGCTCGGAGCTCTGGCCTTAGCCCGTAAACCGTACGGGTCAGACCAGCGCGGTCATGCGGTTCGCTGTATTCCCCCAGATCCTTCCAGATCGGATCTGCGCAAGTAATACGACCATCGGCGGTGTGGCCGTCACCAAGCCAACACCCGAGCAGGTACGGATCAATCCTGAGATGCGCCACACCCTCCAAAGTCGGAGTGCGGTCAATCCTTGCGCCCGCCTGCATCGAACGCGTGCCAATGACCTCCTCCGAAAAAGTAACTACACGCGCATCAGAACCAACTGCAATTCGGTTTTTATGCTTGCGATAAGTTTTCCATCGATGGTCGCCGGCCGCGATGAAGCTTGCGCCACAATCCATGCTGATCTGGTAACAGTCAGCGCATTCCATCACTCCGGTGTTCGCCAGCACCCGGACCAGCCCGCCATGCGGAGCAAAGACTAAATCCCCAGCCCCTAAATCGCCGTGACGCTTCCAGCCATTCGCAGTCCATACCGGAGTATGAATAGCTAGGGCTTTGTAATGCTCTCGCGCCCACAGGTCCAGATAGCCGTCAGGGTTGACCTGGACTTCCCTGCACCGGGCATACAGCCAAGGATGGATCATGTCCTCCCGATTCAGGCCCAGCACCATCAGCAACCACAAGTCCTTCCTGAAAGCCATCCTCAAGGAGGCGGCCTGATCCAGATCCGAATAGGCGCTCAGTAAGCCGAGCCAGTGGCGTGTCTCCATTGGCAACCATGAGCACGTTCGTAGTGTTGCCAGCAAAGGGGGATTGTTCACTGCGGACCATCCCATGTAGCTGGCCAAGGGCCCACACGAGTCCCTTCCCCTTGTCCATCTCGATCTCGCCCTCGTGCATCCTGCGAATGATTTTTGCCGTGAACTTCCTGATCTGCAGAGACGTAGAAAGCGGTGGGTAGCCGTTTTTGGTAAGTGTCTGAACTGACTTTGATTCCGCTGCCATTGGCGTGCTGGATTTTGGGCTTCCGCCCGGGGACGCGAAGGGAGTCATCGCGTCCTGGCCGGGGTCCGGGCAGTTGCCGGGGTCGAACGTAGCACAGCGCGCGAGGCTCGATATTCACCGCTTCCTCTTCCCCTTCGGCATCAACGGTTCGTCCATCAGCGCATCGACGGCGGCCTGCAGTTTCTTCTGCAGCTTCGCGTGGCGTCCGCGAATCTTCATCGACTTCTCGTTGCGCTCCTCGTACAGCAGCTTGGTCTCGTGTCCCCCGACCGACAGCGTGTAGGGCCTGGTCATGGCCTCGCGTGGACGATTGCCATGTGCAGGAGCCAGCCGAAGCCGAGTGCGGCAGCCAGGGCGACCAAGCACCATTTCTCGAAGCGGAGCTCGCGAACTTCAGCGCGCAGTTCGCGAATCTGCGACCAGAGCGTGTGCTCGACGGTCATGAGAGCACCTCCCCCGCGGCACTGGGCCGCGGTGTTGCCGGAGATTTGATTGCACCCACCGCGCGCAGCGCATCCCCGACCGTGCGCACGATCGGAATGCTCCAGCCTTGTCTTTTCTTGCGGCCTCTCTGTTCCTGGCCCTGATTGGCTCTGGGTTTGCCCAATACCTGGCGCGATCCTTTGCCCTTCTGCCTTCAGGGTCTTTGAGCATCTGCTGGCGCGCTCTTTCCCTAAACTTCTCTGGATCTTTGAGTCTTGCGGCAAGCATGTAACGCCGATTGGCGGCGCGTTTTCTTTCCAACTGTTCTGGCGTCATGCCGCATCTCCGTTCTTCTCTGCAATCCACTTATTCACATACCCTTCGAGCACCCATTTCGGAAAATGCGCTCGCATCGCCCAACACGCCTTGCATCGCTCTTTCAACTTCGCCTCGTGCGCGGCCTGGGGAAACTGATACTTCGGATTGATCAACCAGCTTCCCGATCTCAAACAGTTCACAGCTTTCAGTTCATCGTCACTCAGCATCTCGGTTCCCCTATCAAGCCCGGTGGTGAGGTGCGCACCCGTCCCGTCCCCACCGAAGCGAGGAAGGAACGGGACGCCAAGCCCATGGCGGAGCCGGCGCGCGGAGAGTTGCTTCGAAGCCAGCACCCCCTCTCTCCTGAACCCGTGGGGCTGTCGCTTTGCTGAGTCCCCCAGTAGCGACTTGCTCTCGTCCGCGCTGGCGTCGTAACCGTCCGCGGCGAGTCATGGCTGCCAGCCGGTCAGTAGCGGAGCACCTCCATCTCGTAACTTGTTGATTGGGCTACATGCGTGTAGAATTCACGCTCGCGGAAAGTCATACCGATGCGGTCACTGGCGACCGCGAAAGCCCGAACTCGGTGCGCTAACCGGTCGGGCTTTCGCGGTCGCCAGTGACCGCGAAAGCCCGACCGGTTAGCGCACCGAGTTCGGGCTTTCTCATTTCTGGACCCGCTCCACCATTGCCTGGGAACGATTGGCATGTAGTTCGGCGAGTAATCGGAACGCGGCCTTCTTGGCCTGCGGTGTCGAGGCCTTGCGCATGGCGTCGGTGTTCACGCGAATGCCGGCCTCCAACGACAGCTCGTCGCTAGTGGGCTGGTAGGTCATGACGTAATCCCGAGATTGGCGACATAAGCGCCTGACGCAGCGCAAATTTTTTTCGCCTCTGTCAAATCGGCGGGTTGACGCTGTGGGACGGGGTGCAGACTCGGGGGATGGGGAGTCATGCGGAGGCGGCCCGGCGATCAGAGGCCGATCTCTCTTGTTTGGTTTTGCTGCCATGAGCGCGACTGAAGTACGTCGCGAGGGCCTCAATTTGCTGGACGCCGGGATTCTCCGTCTGCCCACTGGCGATCCGCGCAATGGTGCTCAACGGAACGCCAGACTCCGCCACGACAATCGGCCACTCGCCCTTACAGGCATTGAGCCGCTTAACAACAAATTGATGGATTGAGCCCTTCATGGACTCAAATGCTACTCCCATATATGGGACTATGCAATCCAGATATGGGATTGGTAAGAATCTACGCTATAGTGGGATGCTCAGACAAAAACACGACGCGCTTTTGTCCGCCCTTCTATCGGTTCTCGATGACAATGTACGTTTGCTGATGGAGCACAAGTTCCAGAGCATCAACACATCCCACAAGCGTGTGCTGGAACTTGAACGCCGGAGCGGCGTTGGCAGGAGTACGATCTATCGAATTGTCCCCAGTCTTAAGCGAAAGACTATGAAAAAACGAGGGAAGGAAACTGAACCAACATATGCGGGGATCGACAAGATAGCGGTTATTGCTCGCGTTCTTGGACACTCAGCCGCTCAATTGCTCACCCACGATTACGCAAATCAATATCTGGCAAGCCTTGAAACCAGCTCTGTTGCCGACGTCAGGAAAAGCAACCCAATGTGATGTAGGGGATGTCCTCGACGACCTGAAAGTGCTTCTCATTCTCGAAGAGGGCCATGATCCTCAAGTTTGGTGAGTCATGGAAATCATCGTTGCAATCGGTCACATCTTGGGGGCTATTCTAGCGAGCACACTTCTGTCGTTCCTCGTCATGTTGATCGCCGAATGGGAGATCAAACGACTTGAGAAGAATAACGCGCAGGAGCTTTCTATCGAACTTGGGGTTTTAGTCGAAGATTTGGAAAAAGAAGAACTGGCCCCAAGGATATTCCAACACTCTTCGGCGCGTTTCAGTTCCGAGTTGTTGAGAAATCGCCTGTCTGATCTTTGTGGGTCAATCCGTTCGTTCTGGAACTGGTTGGGTCTCGGCGCGCAGCTAATCCTGCTGGCTGGCGTCATATGGTTTACAACCACTGATGGACTCCACAATGCCATTCATGCGTGGTGGATACTGGCAATCATGTTGTTTTTTTGGCTGTCGAACGCAGTCTTCGCGTTCGCATGTCGAGTGCTGACCGGTCGATATCCTGGGCAAGCCAAGGCTGCGCGCAAGTTTATGGCCGATTACTTAAAAACACAGCAAGCAACAACAGAAAGGCCTGAGTCATGAAACGCTGTTTCGCCCTGTTCGCCCTGATAGTCAGCCTGCTTGCAAATGCCGAGATTTTGGCTCTTTGCGGCGCTTCAGAAGGTTATGCGTATTACGTCCCCAAGCTTTTTGTTCCAGAAGAAGAAGCTGGCTGGACGGAAGACGCCATTTCCTCTGGCAGTTTCCAGCTCATCCGGGCAGGCGACGATTTCGACATCATCTACACGGACACTACCGGGTGGACTCAAAGCTCCAAGGCCGACGGAGCCAAGATAATCGGCCAGGTCACGGAAGACGGCGACATCGTCGTTCAACTGATCTATTGGAACGTGATTGAGGTCTACGTGTTCTGGCTCTCGCTCAAGAAGCCGGTGGCGACATTCTCCAGCACCAAATTCGACACGCTCATGCAAAAGCAAGCAGTCATGGTGGCGAAGTGCTATAGGCCGGCGCAGTAGGATTTTCAAAGAGGATTGACCATGGCAACGAAAGGCGGCGGTTCCAGAGGTCGCGTCGGCGGCCGTGACAACAACTCGGGTCAGTTTGTGCCCCTGAGCGAAACTCATCGGCGACCGGGATCTACGACCCGCGAGGTTATTCCCAAGCCGGGGCACGGCGACACCGGACGCTACGACAAACCAAAACGCTAGGGCTGCCTGAGCTTACGAATCCGCGTGATCGCGACGCGCGGGATCATCATATCGCCCTGGCCGCTGATAGTTGCCCCCTGCTCCGCCTGCTCTGCGCCGGAGATGTGGGACGCTATGACGACGCATTCTCGGGTGCGCCTCACCAGCCAGCCCACGCTGCGACAACGTAACGGCTCGGCCGCACTTTCGAGCTGCTCGATCGTCTGCCAGCCCCGCCCTGAGTGAGCGTCTAGCCACTCCACGAGCACAAGGTCCATCCAGATCCTCCGCCTAACCGGCCCCTATTGGCCGGTGGGGCCAGTATAGGACACTCCCAAATTTGGTTGACATACTCCCATTTTTGGGAGTAATCTCCCCTCCATGCCGAACAACCGGCGGGAGGGCGAGAGATGGAACAGCCGACGATCAACACCGAGCGCCTTGAGCGCGTGATGGGCCTGTCGCTCAAGCACGGCGGCCACAATTCGCCGGGTCGCAAGCGCGAGTTTGAAGCGTGCGTGATGGAGGCCGTGGCCTACGTCGCGGGCGAAGCGTGGAGCGACCATCCCCAATGCGCTTGTCCGGTCATCACGGCGTTCATGGTCTCGTGGAACGACTTGCTTCCCTCTGACGCTGACCGTGACCGGCTGCTGAAGCCGCTGATTCCGCGATTGGTTGGGACTCGATCGACAGCGGAGATTGCCGAGCGGCGCTCGTACATGGCGCTGGACTGGCTGATTCGCGTTCATACGCCAAAGTTTCTCGACCTGGTTCCGGCCCTTGCCTCTCACGCCAAGGCGCTGCGCGATCTGGACGAAATCGTTGATCTCGCTGGCGCGACTGCGGCTGGCAAGTTGACGGCCGCAGCGCGGGCCGCAGCGCGGGCCGCAGCGGGGGCCGCAGCGCGGGCCGCAGCGTGGGCCGTAGCGGGGGCCGCAGCGGGGGCCGCAGCGTGGGCCGCAGCGGGGGCCGCAGCGGGGGCCGCAGCGCGGGCCGCAGCGTGGGACGCAGCGGGGGCCGCAGCGCGGGCCGCAGCGTGGGCCGCAGCGGGGGCCGCACTCAATCCCACTGTCGAGTGGCTGCAAGTCAGCGCGCTGAATTTGGTCGACCGAATGATCGCCGCGCAAGACGCGAGGGCGGCATGACCGCCGTCACCTTCCGCCAGGGCGTGCCAGGGTTCATTTGCGGAGACTGCGACGCGGTTTTCGTGGAGCCGGTCGAGGTCGAGGTCAGCGAAAGCAGCGAGGCGTGGGGCGCGGTGGAGTGGCGCACGGTGATCGAGCACCGCTGCCAGACCTGTGACGGCACCGACCTCGAGTCGATCCACGTCTGCTCCAAGTGCCGCGATCTGCCGGCGAATTGCGGGCCTACCTGCGCCGTGTGTGCGCCGCCGCTCGTCGATACCGAGAGCGAGGGGAACTTCCGCCGCGATCAGGTGCAGTCGTGAACTCCATGAATGCGGTCCTGATGCATCCCTACGCCGGAGCTGCGCTTGTGCTGGCCGCGTTCCTGATCGGGCTGGTGACGGGGTTTTTCCTGCGCCCGTGGTGGGATGCGGAGGAACGCTACACGCCCGGCCCCGATGACCTTATCGACCAGAAACACCCCACGCGCGGCCCGATGGACGGCGAATCGTGATCGAGCAGCTCATCGGTATCGCGATCCTGATCGGCTTCCTCGGCGCGGTCGGCTGCTTCGTCGCGCCGTTCATTTCGCCGAAGGCCTGGTCGCTGCACAACAAGACCACGCTGATTCGGATGCTTGAGAGGCTTTGTCCGTGAACCACGAACTTTCCCGAGCCGACCTCATGCGAGTCTTGTCTTACAACCCGGACAGCGGCGTATTCACATGGTTGGTCAACCGTGCAGGCCCTGGCGCCAAGATCGGCAAGGTCGCGGGCTGCAAAACACCTCGCGACATAACGATTCGTATCGCGCAGCAACGCTATCGCGCTCACCGCCTCGCGTTTCTGTACATGGTTGGGCAGCTACCGCCGCATGGCGTCGATCACATCGACGGTAATCCTCACAACAATTGCTGGAGCAACCTGCGTGCCTGCACTCAGAGCGAGAACATGCAGAACCAGGCGGCGCACCCGCGCAATAAGTTCGGGCTGATCGGGGTTTGCCGAGTGAAGGGGCGGCCGAACCTGTTTCAAGCACAGATAGGCGCGAACGGGAAGCGGGAACATCTCGGTTTTTTCAAGTCGCCACAGGCGGCGCATGAGGCCTACCTGCTGGCAAAGAAGCGGCTTCATACATTCAGCCCGATCCCCAGGAGCCGCTCGTGACGAACAAGTACGTCCTGCTGGCTCGATGCGAGCGGTGGCTTCCCTAATTCATCAGGAGAGAAACGACATGAGCACCAACCTGGTCCCGTATGCCGACCTCGAGCGCATGGCGAAAGCCGTTGCCGCCTCTGGCCTGTTCGGCGTGAAGAACGTCAACGAAGCAATCGCGCTGATGGCCGTCGCGCAGGCTGAGGGGTTGCACCCGGCCGCCGCCGCGCGCGACTACCACGTCATCCAGGGCCGCCCGACGCTGAAGGCTGACGCGATGCTGGCGCGATTTCAGGCGGCCGGCGGCAAGGTCGAATGGCACGACTACAACGACACGAAGGCCGAGGCCACGTTCAGCCATCCGGCCGGCGGCTCGGTGCGCATTTCGTGGGACATGGCGCGCGCGAAGCTGGCCGGGCTCGAAGGCAAGGAGATGTATCAGAAATACCGCCGGCAGATGTTGCGCTCCCGCGTCGTAAGCGAGGGCATCCGCACGGTGTACCCGGGCGTCGCGGTCGGCATGTACACGCCCGAGGAGATCGACGACCAGCCGCGCCGCGGGAACGGTCAGGCGCCGATCGAGGGCCAGGCGACCGACATCACGCCGCCGGAGGGGTACGAAGATTGGAAGGCCGACATGACGGCGCTCGCCGACGAGGGCATCGCCGCGCTGCAATCCTCATGGGGCAAATCCAAGACGCCGCTGCGGCTGCACGTCATCAAGCACGACGAGCAGTGGTGGCTCGACCTGAAGGCGAAGGCCGAAAGCGTCGCCAACGAGCAGCAGTCATGAGGATCATCGACTGCGAGCAGCGCACGCCGGAATGGTTCGCCGCGCGCTGCGGAATCCTGACCGGCTCGCGGGCCGGCGACATGCTGGCGAAGATCAAGTCGGGCGGCGAGGCTGCTGGACGCCGGGACCTGCGCACGCAGCTCGCGCTCGAGATCGTCACCGGCCGGACGCTGGACGGCGACGGTTTCGTGTCCAAGGAGATGCAGCGCGGGATCGACCTCGAGCCCGCCGCGCTCGCGATGTATGAGGCCCTCAGCGGGAACGTCGTGCGCAAGACCGGCTTTATCCTGCACGACGAGCTCGCGATCGGCTGCAGCCTCGACGGCGACATCGGCGGGTGCAAGGGCATCCTCGAACTGAAGTGCCCGAAGCCGGCGACGCATCTCGGCTACCTGCGGGCCGGGACCATGCCGACCGAGTACGTCCCACAGGTGTCGCACAACCTCTGGACGACGGGCGCCGACTGGTGCGACTTCGTCTCGTTCGACGATCGCTTCCCGGTTGACCTGCAGATGTTCCTCGTGCGCGTGTACGCGAAGGACCTCGACATCGCGGCCTACGCAAAGACGGCGCAGGCGTTCCTCGCCGAGGTCCAGGCCGAGGTCGCCGAGATCAACGGGCTGCGGCTGAAGGCCGCCGCCTAACTATCACCCAAGGAGATGACATGAACCGCTGCGTATTGCTGACCGTGAACTACTCGACGCTTGCCATTCCGACATGGTCGACAGAGGAATTGAGTGCGGTCCTTGCTGCGCTGTCCGGCGTAACCGTCGTGAAGGAAGCCAGCACCGGAGTCTTTATTCCGCAAGGCACCAACGATGACTTGCAGTTGCGGATCGTCGCGGGCTCCAAGGTTGCCGTCGGTGATGAGCTGGCGAGCCTGCGCGCGCGCGTCGATGCGGCCGAGAGAGAGTCCAAGGAGCGCACCGACTGGTGGACCGCCGAGCGCGCGAAAGTCGTGGCGCTGCAGAAGGAAGTCGACGCGCTCAAGGCTGGACAATCAGTTGCAGCATGAGCGACAGCCTCATCATGCCGAAAGGCCGGGAAGGCATTCCGCGCAAACTGCTTTCGTTCCTCGAATCCCTGCCGCTGGATCGAGCCTTCGAGGTCGTCGTGAGGCCGCTCGTCCGCAAGCGGTCGGACGCGCAGAACGCCGCCCTGTTCGGCTACGCCTACAAGGCGCTGCGCGAACTGACCGGCTACGAGCTGCCGGAGATCCACGACGTGATGTTGCGCTCGTACTTCGGCGAAACCGAGTACGAAGTCATGGGCCGCATCTTCACGAAGCCGCGGCGCACCACGACGACCGACGAGAGCGGCGAGCGCAGCGTCTTGACGACGACCGAGTTCTCGGACTTCTTCGCGCACGTCCAGCGCGAGGCCGCAAAGCTCGGCCTGCACATCGCGGACCCGTCGCTCGACCACTACCTGCAGCCGGACCAGGCGCAGGACGTCGGCGAGGAAGCTGCTGCCTGAATCGAATCAAAGGAGTGTCCATGAACCGCTACTTCAAACTCGACGCCGCCGGAAATGCGCTGCCGACCGACTCCACTGACCAGCACTTGGCCGTTCGCATCGAGAACGATCTGCTGGCGAAGCCGCTCATCGTCACGGCGCATCGCTCGAAGAAAGAGTTGAACTGGAAGGCGGCGAAGAAGTACGCCGAAGGCCTCGACGTGCACGGGTGGTCGTGGCGCCTGCCGACCATCGAGGAGGCAATGTTCATCCCCGATCGCTCGAAGTATCCCGCGCTTCCGAAAGAGTTCTTCCCTGACTTCGAGGATTACGAGTGGATCTGGACGTCCACCGTCGACGCCGAGTCCCCCTCGGACTACGCGTGGTCCGTCTACCTCAACGTCGGCCTCGTCAGCAGGCTTCACCAGACGCTTCACGGCCGGGTTCGCGCGGTGCGCGCCGGTCAGTTCTAGGCATTTCGGCAAAGGAGTCATCCATGAACGCATTCCGTGACGACCTGCGTGAGTTGGTGGCGAAGCACATCGCGCTCGCCCCCGCGCCGCAG
>Ga0187892_10002304_pt1 | contig 38997 bp, 34 predicted proteins | sample MA1701073metaG_FD_139345 | JGI IMG/M metagenome (GOLD analysis project Ga0187892, IMG submission 139345) | Bio-ooze microbial communities from a basaltic lava cave in the Kipuka Kanohina Cave System on the Island of Hawaii, USA - MA170107-3 metaG ... | reverse complement strand
GACGTGCTGATGAACGATGTTTGGCGATTCATCCGGCTGCGCAACCGCGGTCACACCACGAACCTCCGGAGGGTTGCCGCGTGAAACCTATGAAAACGCGGCTACGAATCGCGCACGGTGATTAAGATGCTCGAAAGTCCAGGGTTGTGCCGCTGGCCCCACAGACCGATCGAGCGGTGTAGTACTACTTTTTCCTCGGCATTTCCTTCTTCAGATCTTTCACCATATCGTTCGCGATGCGCCCGAAGATTGTCTTCCACGCACCGATGGTATCCCCACCACCGGCAGAGATAGTCCGCCGAGCTTCTCTCGTCCCAACGATTCGGTCACCCTCCTTCAAATCGGATTGAATGGTGAGGGCTAACGCCAGATCAAGGAATCACGGTTAGCGAGATGGTATAGCTGCCAGTACTTGTACCAGAACACTCCCTTGCGACAATGGTGTATTCTCCGGATTCGGAAAGCTCATGTGAATCGAGGCGTGCCACGAAACGGTCATCACAGACGTCTACTTCAACGCCACTTGGAGCTAGCAGAATGAATTGCGGTGTCAAGCAGCATTCCTCCTCGCTCATTTGGATAAAGACTGCCTGCCCTGCTTGCGCCACAAATGAGAATGCGTCAGCGGCGGCTTTCGGAAAGATCGGTCAGGGGCGTGAACCGGCGTGAATGGAACACGTACACCCCCACCCAAGGCTCAATGACGAAATGCCAAAGAGAGAGCGTCGCCCGGCGAGCGGGGATTCCGGCTATTTCGATGAGCCTACGTCCCTTTGAAGGTTTTTCGAAGTTCGGTGAGATCGAGAACGAAACCGGGGATCGCGCTGCTCGCAAACCGATCGACTTCCGGCTGGACTTCGACATATCGCCCCTCTTTCAGGCGAAAGAAGTGCATTGTTCGGCGAAGGGGGTCGATGATCCAGTACTCCGAGACGCCCAAGCGTTCGTAATCGGCTTTCTTTGTTTCGCGGTCAAACCGGCGAGTGGAAACTGAGGCAACTTCGACGACCAAGTCCGGCACGAGCTTGTATCGTTCGGCATCGTCGGGAACGCGCCCGGCCTTGAAAAAGGCGATGTCAGGACGATAGATCAAGTCGCCGCCTCGTGGCCCCTTGCCAAGCAAGACATCCATGTCCTGGGCCACCTCGCCGATCGCCTGCTCCTTCGCGAAGTTGCAAAGCTGATATGCAATTTCGGACACAACGAGCCCGTGTTTCCTTAGGGGGCTGGGGGTCATGCAGACTACTCCGTCGATCAACTCGTAGCGGCAGCCGTCGTCTTCCAGGGCGAAGTACTCATCGGCAGTCAAGCGCATTCCATGATATCGCGCCTCTCGCTCGACGTACGTGCTGACGAGTACGTCTTCGTCCTGTTCCACTAAGAGCCGGTGCATCGTGTCGCTCCCCCAATGCTTCTGATCCGTCGAGGCAGTTTGTAGTATATGCGGCGGAGACCACTTTTCAACCCATCCCACCCGCGGGACAAGGCCGCAGCTCGCTCATCCGCTCCCTCACGGTCGCGGCTCGGATTAATTTCTTGATGATTGCTCTGGCGAAGCCGGAGAAGGGACCAAAACGTGGCCGTCAAACTGATCCTTATTCGCCATGCTCGGTATGGAAGCCGATCGGTTTTCGACGGCGTCTTGGGGATTCCATCAGGGCCCGCAAGGCATCGAAAACAGCCTTGAATTGGCCGTCGTACTTGTGCTCCATGGCCTCAATCCTGCCGGCCAACGCTTTATGGGTCGCCAGCAGCTCGCGGAGACGCACGAAGGTCCGCATGATTTCGATGTTGACGCGGACGGCCCGTTTGCTCTTGAGAACGCTGGAGAGCATGGCCACACCCTGCTCGGTGAAGGCGTAGGGCCTGTAGCGGCGACCGCCCCATGCACTTGAGGTGCCAAACTGGCATCTCAAGATTTCAAACTCGGCCTTGGTCAAGTTGGAACATGAAATCCGAAGGGAAGCGGTCTATGTTGCGCTTCATCGCCCGGATCAATGCGCTAGTTTCCACGCCGTAAAGCGCGGCGATATCGGCGTCGAGGATGACTTTCGTGCCCCGCAGCAGCAGGATGGACTGCATAATCCGCTCGGCAGGAACAATCGCGTATTTGCCGCTCATCGTTTGTCTTTGTTGAACCAGTAAACTTCAATAAACGCCTTCGATGATGGGCGTGGCGAAGCCGGAATAGGGCCGCACGTCGCCGACGCCGTCCCAGGGATACGGCTCGCAGGGCGCGTGGCGGATGCCCTCGTCACGCTCCAGGAAGTGGGGCATGAAGAATTCTTTCGTAAGCGTGGTCAAGCGCACGCGGCCTAACTGGCCGTAATCGACGATCCGTGTGGGGTTGTTCGGATCGACGACTTCGATCATCGCTCGGGGGCAGGGCGGGTGGTAGATGACGGCGTAGTTGTCGGCCGGGTCGAAAGGTTTGTGGCAGGCCAGGCCCATCAAGGTGTTGCCATAGGTTGGCACAAACTCGATCGAGCCTTCCAGCAGTTCCTCGCGGGCGAATTTGTGGAACTGCCGCGTCATCTGCGTGCCGCCGCAAAAGAGGCCAGTAATGCCGGAACGCTTGAGCGAAACTCGCTCGCACAAGGCTTCGAGCAGCTTGGGCGTGGTGAACAGGCAGCGGATGTTGTCGTGGGCTCGCAGCAGGGTGAGGCCTTGGTTGACGACGTGGTCTTTGTATTCGTGCATTTCGTTGGGGCGGCCCTTGGCGATGAGCTTGACCACCCAGCGGGGGTCCATGTCCACGCAAAAGCAGATGCCGCCGCGATGCTGGCACAAATGCTCGACGGCCAGCCGCAGCCGCCGCGGGCCGCTGGGGCCGAGCATCAGCCAATCGGAGCCTTTGGGGAAGGCCGTGTCGGAAAGCGTGTCGCTGAACATCTCGTAGTCGATGCGGAAATCGTCGATGTTGATGCGGCTCTTGGGCACACCGGTGCTGCCGCCGGTCTCGAAGACGTAGATGGGCCGATCGGCATAGGCCTTGGGCACCCACCGCCGCACCGGCCCGCCGCGCAGCCACTCGTCCTGAAACGGCTCGAACTTCTCCAGATCGGCGTAGCCTTGAATCTCGTTCCGCGGGTCCCAATTGAGCTTGGAGGCATACTCCAACCAAAACGGACACCCCGTTTTAGGATCAAAATGCCAAGTCACAATCTCCCGCGCATGCGCGTCGAGCCGGGCCCGAGCTAAGTCTATTCGTTGTTCGGATCGATTGGTCATAACGAACCCCATCGGACGGCCCGTGCGCTATCGTCGATCGAGTAGACGACGCGGTAATCCCCCGACTCGAAGCCGCCAGAGGTCAATCGAACCCTCTAGTTTTCTACAGCCTGGCGGCCGAGGATTTGCCGCCAACGCCTCTATTTTCGGCCACACCCGTTCGACAACTTCATCAGGCAGGGCCTCCAATTCCTTTCGTGCGGATTTGGCGAGACTGACAGCGTAGTTAGCCATTTCGTTTCAGCTTCCCAATGCGCTGCAACCGTTTCTTGACTGCCTGAAGCGGCTCGCGCGGCTCGTGCTTCCGCTTTGCCGCGACCAAGGCGTCATACAGATCCTCCCAAAGCTCGCCATGTTGCTTAAGATCGATCAGCACGGCACTTTTCTGGCCGTCGTCGTCTACGACGTAGCGTGTGCCCTTCATGGTTCATGATCTCCGGCTCGTCTTGGGAGCCACATTTTCAAATCTGTCGGCATTACACGATGAGCTTCTGCTTTTGCTCGCATTCTCTTGCCAACTGCAACATCGATCCTTGATTCTCAATAACAAACCTCCGACGATTATGTCGTCGAGCTCGAACTTGTCGAGATCGGCGTAGCCCTGCACCTCCTTCCGCGGGTCCCACTGGGAAGCCAGTCCTGCACTTGGCTTCGAGTTTGCCGCTCCGGCGCTCCCGCGCTTTCCGCGGCTGGACACCGCTGGCGTGGACGAAACCGAGGCGTAGAATGGTCAGGACATGAAGTTGTTTCATTACGCATGTTGCGATTGTATTCGACCAGTTTTACGGCAATGGGGTTGCTTGCCCGTTGCGATCATCTGCTTGGCGGCCGGCTGCCCGTCGTCGACGTGGGAAGCGGGCGAAGTGCCAGGACGAGCGGAGCCATCGAGCTCGACAGGAGATACGGAAATGACTTTAACGGTTACCACGCAGGCGTTTGCCAACAACACCGCCATCCCCAAGCGCTACACCGGCGACGGGGAGGATGTTTCGCCGCCCTTGAGCTGGACAGGCATTCCCAACGGCACCAAAGAGCTCGCGCTCATCGTGGACGATCCCGACGCCCCTTCGGCGGAACCGTGGGTGCACTGGGTTATATATAAGATTCCCGGTACGTCTGCCGGACTTCCGGAGAATATCGCCAAGACGGCCGCACCGCCACAGCCGGCGGGAACATTGCAGGGCAAGAATTCATGGGGGCGAATAGGGTACGGCGGCCCGGCGCCGCCGGGGGGTCATGGCGTTCATCATTACCATTTCAAGCTCTTCGCTCTGGACGCGGCGCTGAATGTGGGCTCGGGCCTGGAGAAGACGCAACTCCAAGACGCGATGCAGAGCCACATCGTGGCACAAGGTGAGCTGATAGGAACGTACCAACGCTGACCGTGCGGACCGCTTTTCCAATCGGAGGGTGGCATGGGTCGGCGCGAAGCCGACCCATGCGCTTGCGACCGGTGCAGGTGAGCACAGCGGTTTCAAACCAGTGCCACAAGAAGCGCCTCCAAGCAGGCTTACTTATCACTTTGTCTTTCGACGATTTCAGCGGGAGGCGCCGTCCACCGCAGCGGCACGTACGATATGGCTGAGCGCACAGTGGATGATGTCGTCCACGGGAGCATCAGGCCCCATTTGCACCGGTTCTTAAGCAAACCGGTGCAACATTGCCCCCTCCCCACCGTTTCCTCCAAGCGAAACCTTCCACGTGCGGGGAATTCGTCCGTTGATTATCTCGGCGGCGAGGTTGATCCACGACCCGCATCGATCCAGAACAACGGAATCGGTCGTGACGATCGGACCTGGATGCTGCAATAGTGCCCGATCCGGGCTATCCACAAGCTCGATGTTCCACTTGCATGTCCCGTCCGAATGCGATGAGAGTCCGGCGGCTTCGGAGAGCATAAGCTGCTTTAGCCGGCCGCTGTTGGAGACCGGCCGATCCAGGTACCAATCCACGGCCCCCATGCCGGCCTTCGTCAAATACTCCGATAGCAGGCGCAACGCCGGTACCGTCTCTTCGACCCGCCGGTAGGTACCGTGAATGCTGGCCAAATCACGATAGCAACCATCCAGACCGACGAGGATCAATCCGCCCGAGATCGCACTTTCCAAGGTGATCAGCAGGTTGTACCCGTCGACTCCGACGCAGCCGCCGAGATGGCGCTCTAACGTAGTTCGCGTCTGTGTTCGCTGCTTCAACGACTGGGCAGGGCAGGCGCAACGACGGACAGCCATCCGCTGCCGTGCGGAGAGATTATGGCGGTCGCCGACCAGCTTGAGTGCCGAGTTTTCCGCATAGTCGCGCGTCAGCAGCCAGCACAGTTCGGCTACTGCTGTGCGCAGCGCCGGCCATTCGGACTCCGCGAAGGCATGAATATCTTCCGGGTTTGCCCCGCGGTGCTGCCGGCGATCAGGCATGGCAAAAAGCATGGGCTGCCGTTAACTTGGCAGCCCACGAACGACTCTCTTAGCCGCAAACGCGACCTAAATACAAACGACCGTCCGCGATGACCTATTCCACCTGGGCGGGGCGATTCACACGGACGGTCGCCGGGACACCTACTTGAAAACCGACCGGCAAGCTGTCGGCATCTCTCAAGAGCGTGTCGCCGTTGTTGCGAACCTGGAATTGGAACGTCCCCTGGGCGTCTTGCGATACCCCGAACACGAAGGTGGCGACGTACAACCGATCGAGTGCCGCGATCGAACCATCATACATGGCGCCGAGAATCCGGCCCCGTTTCTTGTCCGCCGAATTCACCGCCTCATCGTTCACGAAAACATAGTTTGGCCGGTCGGTTTCGACAAAAAGCTCCTTCAATTCGATTCGGCCTCGGCGAGTCTCGGCCGTGGGCATTGCATCGACGGCCACTTGAAAGGCACGGAGGTCCATCACGCTGTTGACGAACACATCTACGATGACCTGTGAACCAGCTTGAGCCTCCGCTTCCCGAGCAACCGCCGTAATCGTCGGCGTCCCGAATTCGGCCGGCGCGATTTCCAACACGCGCGATAAACGCTGGGCATGTCCGGGCAACAACTCGGTCAACGCCACGAAACCGGCTTCTCCCTCGATCTTCAAATTGGATATCGCGGTAACACGATTGTCGACGAAGACGGCCACTTGACGAACGTCGGTGGTTGCCAGACGTTCCAGGGCCTCGTCAGTCAGCCGCAAAGACAACTGCCCCTCCGTAGGGGCTGACTCGATGGCAAGGACCTCGCCTTGGCCCCACGCCGGTCTCGGCGCTACGAAGATCACTTGGCCGCTGTCTTGCGCAATCCTTTGGTAACCCGCAACCGGCTGATCGCTGACGGCCCGGAAAGCCACATGGGTGACCCTAGCCGCGGCTGGTGCACGAACCGCCCCTCGACCTGCTGGTTTTGTTGCCTCCTCCGCGACGGCCGGAATACCCAGCGTCAACCCCATCCCAATGAATGAACCTAGAAACACCCTACGCATGCCGTACCCTTTCCACAGCATTTGAAAAGCTCGCCTGACCGGCAAGTTCCCCATTTTGGTCAATCCCCTTCGCGACGCACGGACCCCGGCGCTGATTATACCGCGCCTTCCTATCGGACGCAACTCCCATGACGCCACCGCGCAGCCGCTTATTTTAGCCCGTCACCCGTTCGAAGTCCCGCAACAAATCATTGGATGTTGAAGCCGCCTGACGCCTGGACCGATAATATTAAGGGGAACGTCATACTGTGACTAACCGCATCTTAGTCAGCTTTGTTTTGGCTACGAAAGATCGACGTGAATCCCTTCTGGAAACTTTGGCCCAGATCGGCCAATGCGGTCTTCAAAGAGATTCCTATGAGATCATCGTCGCCGATAACGACTCATCGGACGGCAGTTCCGCGGCGGGGGGGCATCTGGTTGATGAAATGATCCGCCTTCCCACGAATCATGGGAGTTGCGCGAAGGCGTTTGCCGCGGAGCGCTCCCGGGGCGAGTATCTGATGTTCCTCGATGACGACTCTTTTCCGCATCCGGGGTCCATGACGCGGATGCTCGAGCGCTTCGAAGAACGGCCCGATCTTGGTGCGGCGGGCTTTGCGGTCTATCTGCCCGATGGCCGGCAGGAGGCCAGCGCCCTTCCCGGCGTCTTTCATGGATGCGGCGTGGGGTTTCGGGCGAGCGCCTATCGCGAGGTCGGCGGCCTCGACCGCACGTTTTTCATGCAAGCCGAGGAGTACGATCTGAGTTTTCGGCTGGCCAACGCGGGCTGGACCATCGAGATCTTCGACGATTTGCGCGTCGAGCACCGCAAAACAGCCCAAGCTCGCCAGGCGGAACGTACCACGTACCACGATATCCGAAATAACTTGCGAGTGGCGGCGCGCTATTTGCCCTCGGCGTACTATCGCCCGTATCGGCAAGACTGGATTTGCCGATATGCATGGCTGGCGGAGCGTCTCGGTCACCAACGGTCATTCGCCCGCGGATATGCCGACGCACGATGGACGTGCCGGAAGGAACGGTGGCATTTTCGGCATCGACGACTTGAACCCGCGCCGCTCGAACGGTTCTTTGGTTGGGCGACGGTGGAGGAACGCATGAAGAGAATCGCCGGACGGGGCGTCGAGCGCGTCGTTTTCGCGGATTTGGGCAAGAACATTTTTGCCTTCGTTCGCGCGGCGGCGCGAAGCGGTGTGCAAGTATTGGCCATTGGCGACGACCGCTTCGCCGCTCCGCGACGATTCTATCGCGGCATCCCGGTCATTTCCTTGGAAGAAGCCTTGTCGTTGCAGTCCGACGCTATCGTGATCAGCAACACCGCGCCGCTATTCGCGAAAAACGCGTACGATCGAGTCATACAATCGACCGCGAAGCCCGTCTTCAGTTGGTTTCAAGGGCCATCGCGAAACGCCCATGAGGCGCTGGCCTGCTCCCTTTCACCGCTTGCCACTTGTCCATGAACCCTGCACCGTCCGAAATCATGAATCTCGCCGCGCCCCGAGGCCCCCAGCGAAAAGTCGCCCTGATCTCGGGCATCACCGGTCAGGATGGTTCGTACCTGACCGAGTTGCTGCTGGCCAAGGACTATGAAGTTCATGGGATCATCCGCCGGGCCAGCGTCTTCACCACCCAGCGCATCGAGCACCTCTACCAGGACCGCCACAAGGCCGACGTTCGGCTGCACCTGCATTACGGCGACATGCTCGACGCAAGCTGCCTGCGGCGAATCTTAAGTGAAGCCAAACCCGACGAAGTCTACAACCTCGCCGCTCAATCGCACGTCCGCACGAGCTTCGACCAACCCATCTACACGGCCGAGGTCGTGGCCATCGGTTCGCTGAACCTTTTGGAGGCCATCCGCGACTACCGCGACTCGACCGGGCACGACGTGCGCTATTACCAGGCCTCCAGCAGCGAAATGTACGGCAAAATCCGCGAGATTCCGCAAAATGAGCACACCCCCTTTTATCCGCGAAGTCCCTACGCCTGCGCCAAGGTCCACGCCTTCTGGCAGACGGTCAATTACCGCGAGGCCTACGGCTTGCACGCCAGCAACGGAATTCTGTTCAACCACGAATCGCCGCGCCGCGGGGAGACCTTCGTCACTCGCAAAATCACTCGGGCGGCCACGCGAATCAAGCTCGGGCTTCAAGACGTGCTCTACCTGGGTAACTTGGAGGCCAAGCGTGACTGGGGCTTCGCCGGCGAGTACGTTGAGGCCATGTGGCGGATGCTGCAACAGGAAGACCCCGACGATTACATCGTGGCCACCGGCATCAGCCATGGCATCCGCGATTTTCTGGCCGAAGCGTTCGAGTATCTTGACCTTGACTGGCGGCGCTACGTGAAATCTGACCCGCGCTATCTGCGGCCCACGGAAGTACCGATCCTGCAAGGCGATCCTGCCAAAGCCCGCGATTTGCTCGGCTGGAAGCCCAAAGTCACCATGCGCGAACTCTGCCGCATGATGATCGACGCCGACCTCGAAATAGCCGAGCGTGAGCGCACTCTCGTCGACGCCGGCTTCTCCTCCTAGAACCGGAATCCGACCTCGAACCCCCCGTTTTCATGGTTTCAGGGTGTCACACGGTGACATGACATACTGTCCCTCATTGTCCGTCCCCCATTATTCGAAGGAACGCAATCAGGTCCTCGACGAGCCGCAGCGTTTCAAGCGTGAAGGGTACCGCTTTCGAGGTCGCCTTTGAGCCGAGCCTCTAATGCTTTCCGGTCATTCGGTCGCAGCCCCCAAGTCAGCGCCGGTCTGAGGGTCGGAGCCGATGAGCAATCGGAGGGCCCCGACTTGATGCAACCCCTGCGCGATCAACCGATAGCCTGAGATCGAGAAATAAGCCGTGGCCACATCGAATGGCTTGCCTGCCGTGGCCGCAAGCAACCCGTTCAGCACGTCGGAGAGCTTGTGCCGCTGGTTGTCGATAACGAAAGGAACGTAGTGCATTGGATCAAGATTCTCGGCGAGCCGTCGATCATTTCAAGCCGACGTTGCGGATCATGTCCTGTTGGCCCACCTTGGTCCAATGATCGCGGAAGGCTCGGCGATATTGGTTCGGGACCGCCGTCGAGAGGCCGGTCTTCTGTAGAACTTCTTCAAGCGAGATGCCTTGATCGCCGCAACTCAATCGCCCCAGAATCCGAAACACGATCGCATCGGCGGAACACAGCAAACACGGGTCTTTCGAGCCGAGCAAGTACGCCAATGCCTCAGCTTCGCCGGGGTCGATTCTCTCCAAGTAACCCGGCGTGAACCGATCACGAAACCGGGTTACCTCATCAGAGGTCAGACTCACGAAGTTGATCTTTTTCGCGTTTGCGTACGCGGCAAGATCAATCGCTTCTTGTCCCACGTCGTCGAAGCAGAACTGAGCCTCATTCGCCACGGTTTCGGCGACGAGAATCTCGCACTTTTCGATCACTTTGTCCCACAGCTTGAGTTCAAAGAGTTTGATAATGACATTCGCGTCAAACAGAAGGAATCGCAACTTCATCATCGGTTGGAGCCTCCTGCTCGGCAATGCTCATGGCCTCCCGCCGGGTGATCCCTAAGTACTCGGCTAATCTTCCCTGCGATAGCTGCCCTTGTTGAAGTGCCTTGACCGCCAGTGCGACGAATCGAGCGGGACGCATCGGCGGTACATCCTTTTCGCGTTCTTCCCAGAACGGTGCGAATGCTTGGTATCGCTCAATGTCCTTCCGCGTGTCTTCCTCATTACACCGATACAAGAAGTGAATCCGCCACAGCAATGCTTCGACCGATACATCGAATTGTCGGGCGATGGCGAACAAATCATCGAAGCCGATCTTGTCGTCTTTGATCGCGTCGTTCACGGCCAAGCGGGTTACGTCCGCAGGCATGAGCAAATTACTGGCGAAACACGTGGCGAGCTTTTCCTCTTGTTCGGATGCGACGATTCCGTCGCCGTTGTCCTGAGTTCGGAAGACGCTCCACGTGAGCAAGTGAAAAAGTTCGTGGGCGAGGTCGAAGTTCCGACGCCATCGCACGTTGTTCGCGTTGAGCAGCACGGCTGAGCCGAAGGCCTCACTGACCGTGCTGGCCGCCGTGCCGCTCGGCTCGAACGAAAGATGAAACAACTTGACACCGCAGACTTCTTCAAGAACCGGCAGAAGGCTTTGACCTGGCCGGTCGCCAAGCCTGAGCTTCGCCCGAACCTCATACGCCAGCTTCTCTGCCTCTCGGTAATTGAAATCGGCGGCCGCTCCCGAAGCGACAGGCAACTCGCAAGGCCGACGCTCAACGCACCAGACTTCCAAGTTGTGGTACTGTTCGCAAAGGCGAAGAAACTTGGCCTCAATGTCAGCGGCCACCGCGTCATCGGGCCGCTTTCGCCACAGGACAACCTCAGGGGCCGGTTCGCCCTCCGCGAGAAAGAACGCCACTGACCGGCGGTAGACCTCGGCCAACGCCTGAAGCTGGGCGAGTCGTGGCGCTCTCTTACCGGCTTCGTATTCGGAGAGCGACGACTGTCCGATCCCTGTTCGCTCCTCGATCTCGCGTAGCGTGATACCTGCTTTCCGGCGTGCGTGTTTCAGCCGCTCGGATAACGTCATAAGCAACCTCCTTGCCCGGCTCATGAGGAGAGCCTACAGAAGATCATATCAAGAAATCGTCCATCTGGGAAGCCCGTTTTCTGAAAAACAGAAGTTTTTCTTTACTTCCCGGACGCTTTCTGGTAAACTATCGGACAAGGGCGTCAAGGAATAGACGTTAGCGTAGCGAAAGCGCAATCTATTGGGGGTTCTCCGCCAAGCGACCGTCGTCGTTTAGCCTCGAACCCCTATTGAGGAGTTTCGACAATGAGCAAAGGACCTGATCGCATGGTGTACCGGCGTGAGGACGGGACGTGGGCCAATGAGCGGAACGACGCCGACCGGGGTCCAGCTTGCACCAGACGCAGGTCGAGGCCGAACGGGCCGCACGTGCGATGCTCCAAAACCAAGACGGGGGCGAACTTATAACCAAAGGGCTGGACGGCAAAATCCGCAGCAAGGATACGATCCCGCCGGGCCGCGATACGAATCCGGGCCGCGATACGAATCCGCCCCGCGACACGGAGCATTGATCCTGCGATCCACGTCGGCCAGAGACGCGACAAGGGTGGGCCGATTGTTAGTGCCAATCGTCGGCACAAAGCGTCGACGTGCGGCACTTTGTTGACCATTGGGTTTGACTCTTTCACGAAGGAACTAACGAATGAACTTTCTTCATTGGGAAGGCTGGGGCGGGCCGGTGACGAAATCGTTGTCACGCTGGACCATGCCGCAAACGTTCAGCTTCTCGACGACATCAACTTCGCCAACTATCGGTGCGGTCGGTCGTTCCGGTATCACGGAGGGCACTACCGACACTCGCCGGTTGTGATGCGACCGCCGCATCGCAATCGACCTGGGCAGATATCGTGGGTATGTGCATGCCGGAATCCCCTTGGTCAGGGACGCGGCGTAGGGGATGATAAGGGCAAGCCGAGTGCGAAGGTCTACGATTTGGGATGGGAGTCGGCGCATGTCCGACGATCGGGAGTTGCTGTTTTACGAGGGTGACCTTCGTCCCCCCATCAAAGGCCATTTTGCGAAGGCCGTGGCCAAGGTGGACGGCATCCCAGAAGCGCAGTTCCTGGCAGCGTCGGACGACACTATCACGGAGCACGTAGTCTCGGAAATGCAGGTCCATCCGTTGGAACTGATTGAACAGAACGCCCGGATGCAGCAGCAGGAGACCAAGCTGGATGGCGCTCCGGCCCAGCGTGTGACCGTGTCCATCCCGTTCAGCGGTGATCCGACGCTGTGGAAAGTCCGTCCGAGCAGCTACCAATTGAGTTTCCCCAGGGGCATCGTTCGTACGACCGGCGAACTTGCTGGTTTCCTCGACATCGTCATCGAGCTACCAAGCGAATTCGCGCCGGAACAGTATAAGCAGCACCTCGACGGCACGCTTCAGGATATTCGCTCGTTCCTACGCAATCAGAAGTCGGACATTGACCAACTCAATGCGTCGCTTCCTGCCCGTGTGCGACAGGCAGTTGTCGCCCGACGATCGCGGCTTGAGAAACACAGCAAGGTCGCTCAGATACTTGCAATTCCCTTGGTACGAAAGCCTGGTGTACCGGACACACAGTCCATTCCGATCCAGCGAAGAATCATCAAGCCGTTGCCGCCCGCCCCGAATTGTCCTGTGGAGCCTGGGATTCGGGACGAGGACTACGAGCATATCCTTAGCGTGATTCGGCACGAGGGTCGATCATTCGAGGCAACTCCGAAGACTTTCGCCGTCCACGACGAAGCGGAGTTGCGTGACATTATCCTCGCCCATCTGAATGGCCACTATAGGGGCGATGCGACGGGTGAAGCTTTTCGGCGAACCGGGAAGACTGACATCCGCATAGAGTCTGACGATCGCGCCGCCTTCATCGCCGAATGTAAAATATGGCGAGGTCCAAAGGAACTCCTCGGCGCGGTGGATCAGCTTTTAGGATACCTGACGTGGCGCGATTGCAAAACGGCGCTTATTCTATTCAATAAGGACGTAGCATCCTTTTCCGCACTCCAAGCGAAACTGCCAGCCGAGTTAAAGGCTCACGCCGGGTTTGTTGCCGACCTCCCTTGCGCTGAGGCAGGTGAGTGGCGAGTACGAATTCGTGCCAGCGACGACGCGGACAGGATCATCACGGTTCACGTATTCTTTTTCAACCTCTTCGTTCCCCATTGCGCGACGAGCGCTTGAGCCAACAGTGCAATCAAAGCATCTTCGCCAGCCGTTGTTCCAAGGCCGCGGACTCGGTGTCGGTCAATCCGGCCATGCGAAAGATGATCCGGTAGAGAAGGTCCTGCAAGGGCTGGGCCTTGGGGTCGAGGGCGGATCGCTCGGTGCGGGCGATGTCGCCCCGCTTCGATTCGATGTCGATGATCCGCTCGACAAGCCGGATCATGCAGTCTCGCACGGCGAACGGGAATGGCGATTGTCGCAACAGCGGCTCGACCAAAGCGAGTGCTTCATCCTGTCGCCCGTGCTCGACGGCGTCACCGAATCGGGCAACAAGCCGCTGATCGGAAGTCCCGTCCTCGAACGCCGGGGCTGGGAGAATGTAAAGTTGGTAATGGCTGACACTCGCGCTCGTGCTCCCCAATCGGAAGTACCAGTCCATGAGGTAATTGATTAGCGGGTCCGGCATCCGCAGCCGGGCCGACCCGGCAAATCGACTGCATTTTATCCCTCCCCGCGGGCTTGCAAGAGGCTGCGCGAGATTTTTCATCCCGAAGCGGTTTTTTGGACCGATTGGGTGTGTGCCGCGGCCGACTTGCGCTCAACTCGTGGAGTTTACTGGTCGAGACGGATCGGCAGATGGGGCAGGAACCGCACGGCGGCGGGGGCCAACGCTCAGCCGATCCTGATGTCCGTGCTGCCGTACGTGCCTGCGTGCCCGCCATCGGGCGGGCGCAGGCAGGCGCCTAACAACACTGCGACGCACCTTCCTGAGCCGCCTCCTCTGCGGCCAACGTCCAAGACTTTCTCCTCACCCCACCTGACCGGAACCCGCTGTGCAATTACCTGCGATGCAGAACGTGATCCAGCGTGCACCGAACCTCCAAGATGAACTCGAGCATCCGAACACGCAAAACGGCGGATTCTTATCGCGTGTCCCGAAAGTCCGAAAGAGTGCTTTCGTCCGGGTTTTCCCTCCAAGCCGCGTTGCGGACCCGCCCCGTATTTGTAAGCTAGGGTCGATCTCCGCGATTTCGATGACATGGCAATAGGAGGAACGGGACAGTGAACGGTACGATCACTTGGTTGGGACATGCGACGGTTCGGTTGGGCCTGCCTGACGGGCGAGTGGTGCTCATCGACCCGTGGCTGGCCGACAACCCGGCTTGCCCGGCGAATCTCAAAAAGGCGGCCCTCTGCGACATCATCCTGCTGACCCACGGCCACTTCGATCACGTGGCCGACGTGCCGGCGCTCGTGCAAGCCTTCGACCCGATCGTGGTGGGCAACTACGACCTGTGCAGCGTGCTGCAAAAGAAGATCGGCAAGGGCCGCTTCAGCGGCATGAACACGGGGGGAACGCAAAACCTCGGCGGAGTGCGCGTCAGCCTGACGCCGGCCTTTCACTCCTCGGGCTACGACTCGCCCAACGGCCCGCTGTACGCGGGGATGCCCAACGGCCTGATTGTGGCTGCGGAAGGACTGGCCACGGTCTATGACGCCGGCGACACTGACGTGTTCGGCGACATGAAGCTCATCGCCCAGCGCTATCGTCCCAAGGTGTGCATATTGCCCATTGGCGATCTCTTCACCATGGGCGCAAGCGGAGCGGCCTTGGCCGCGGAGATGTTGGACCCGGCCTCGATCCTACCGGTGCATTACAAGACGTTTCCGGTTCTCGCTCAATCGGCCGAGGAATTCCGTGCGGCGCTACGGCCCGACCTGCGTCCCAAACTCGTTTCCGCCGAAGTAGGCAGAGAACTATCGTGGACTACAGCAGGATTGGGTTAAGAGATGGCTCTAACGGGGGAGCATTCACCAATCGTCTGCGCCGTACGCTGTCCCTTTCGGCTGGTGGCATATCATGCCCAACAATGCGTGGAGAAGTATTTGAAGGCCTATTTGGTCCTTCACGGGGTCTGGGGTGTTACTCTCGGCGAGGCCGAAGAGTTGACTCCCTTGCCATTCTCACCCGATACCCTGGCGAAGATGAGCCCGTAACCGAAGCCGAAGCGCGTTGGGCCCTCGATATCGCCGATCGTGTCCGTACTATCGTCTGCGCGAACTTGACTGCCGAGGGCGTTGACTGGTGATCAAAACTCGGTCCGGTGATTGGCTCAACGCTCTCATTTCGGGTTGGTCGGAGCGAATCGTTGCCGGGTCCATTTCGACTCTGAAAAATGAAAAAGGGGGATGAACTTGCTTATCGTTTCTTTTCCATGCCTGCTCATCGCGGTCTTGTTACTACAACCCAAAGCGCCTCCATCGACCGAGCCCACGCGGTTTGCGGCCGATCGGCCGGTGGATATCAAGCACATCGTCCTGGAGCTGCGCGTGGATATTCCCGGCAAACATGTGAAAGGTTCGGCCACGATCGATCTGGCTGCCTTGCGCGAGGCGTCCAGTGTTCGCTTCGACGCCGTGGATTTCTCGGTCGATGGCGTTACTCTGGTGCGCGAAGGCCGACCGCTTGCCCCGGCCGACGCCCGAAACGACGGCCAAACGATCGAGGTTCTCTTTGGCGACAAGCCTCTGCACGAAGGGTCGCTGGCGAAGATACGCATCGACTATTCGATCGCCGATCCGAAGTCCGGGCTGCATTTCTTCGGACCCAGCGAAGCCGAGCCCGGTGTGCCGTATGTGGTCTGGTCGCAAGGCGAAGCCGTACTCAACCGATATTGGGTTCCCTGCCTCGACCACCCCAACGAAATGCAGACGACTGAAATGAAGGTCACGGTGGCGGCCGGGAACGAGGCGATTTCCAACGGCCGGCTGCTTTCCAAGACCAACAACTCCGACCAGACGACGACGTTCCACTGGCTGCAAGACAAGCCTCACGTGGCCTATCTGATCAGCCTGGTCGTCGGTGAATTCTATTCGGAGCAAGATTCCTGGCGCGGCAAGCCGGTGGTCTACTACGTACCCCCCAACCACAAGGACGATCTTCGCCGCTCGTTCGGCAAGACCGTGGCCATGCTCGAGCATTTCAGCAATGTCACCGGCGTCGAATACCCGTGGGACAAATACGCTCAGGTCTGCGTTGAGGGTTACGGCGGCGGCATGGAGAACACCAGCGCCACGACCCTTGGGCCGCGAACGCTGCACGATGAGCGCGCTCATCTCGATTTCCGCTCCGACGGGTTGGTTTCTCACGAATTGGCCCACCAATGGTTCGGCGATCTGGTTACCTGCAAGGACTGGACCCACCTTTGGCTCAATGAAGGTTTCGCCACGTATTTTTCCGCGATTTGGAACGAGCATGACCTGGGCCGGGACGAATATGACTTCTCGATCTTTCGCAACCTGCGGGGCGCGCTCGAGGGCGGCAGGAAAGCGCCGGTGGTGGACCGCCGCTACGAAGACCCCGATGACATGTTCGACAGCCGCAGCTACCCCAAGGGCTCGAGCATCTTGCACATGCTCCGGCATCGAGTCGGCGACGCCAAGTTCTGGGCCTCGGTGAGGCGTTATCTCCTCAGGCACGCTCACCAGCCCGTGGAGACGTCCGACCTTCGCCGGGCTTTCGAAGATGAAACCGGCCGTGTCTTGGAGCGGTTCTTCCATGACTGGACGGAGCGGCCGGGCGCTCCGTCCGTCAATGTGAGTTACGACTGGCAGGAGGAAGACAAGGTCGCCAAGGTCACGGTCAAACAAACCCAGGAGGCCGAGGCCTTTCACTTTCCTCTGGAGGTGGAGTTCCGTTTCGACGACGGGGCACCGGCGCTCGTAAGGGGCGACGTGGCGGAAAAGGAGCATCGCTTCTATTTCCCGCTTCGCAAGCGGCCCAAGATGGCCCTGGTCGATCCCTGCCAAGCCGTGCTTATGGAGCTCAAGGAGCAAAAAGGCCGAGACCTTTGGAAGGAGCAACTCAAAAACGGCCCTCGGGTGATCGATCGGATTCGCGCAGCCCAAAACCTGGCGGAATCGAAAACCGACCAGGACACGGCTCAACTGGGCGATAGCATAGGGGCGGAGAAGTTCTGGGGGGTTGGCGAGGAAATTGCCATTGGCATCGGCAAGGCCGGGGGCGACAAGGCCCGCGACGTGCTGCTGGCCGCCCTGGCCGTCGAACATCCTAAGGTCCGCAGGGCGGTGGTCGAGCAACTCGGCTCGTTTCATCGCGACGATCAGGTGATGGCGGCCCTCCGTGCCCTCATCATCAAAGGCGACCCGAGCTACCGCGTGGAGGCCGAGGCGATCGAATCGTACGCCAAACTGCAGCCCTCCGATGCCGGCACATTCTTGCCGACATTGCTCGATCGTCCCTCGCACGGAGAACAAATCCGCGCGGCCGCGTTGCGCGGGCTGGGCAAACAGCCGAACGCGGAGGGTTTGGAAACGCTTCTGGAGTGGACTCGCCGCGGCAAGCCCCGCGAGTGCCGGCAGGCGGCCATGAGCGCACTGGGCGAGTTGGCCAAGGCCGTCCACTTGCCGGAGGCCACGCTCCAGCGCATCGTGGACACGTTGCTGGAATCCATGAAAGGTGAACAACGGCGAACCCGCCAATCGGCCATCGCGGCTTTGCGAGAACTGGGCGAGGCTTCGCGGCCGGCGCTTCCCGTGTTACGGGCTTTGGCTGCCAACGATCCCGACACGAGAGTTCGCCGGACGGCCAAGGAGGCCGTGGACAAGATTACCGCCACGGCGCCCGAACAGGTTCAAGTCAAGGAACTGCGCGATGAACTGGCCAAGCTGCGCGACGAAAGCAAGGAGATCAAAAAGCGCCTGGAAAAGCTCGAAGCCAAATCGGGTAAGGAATCCCAAGAACTCGGCGACTGATCTAAGGACCGCTTGACACGGTTGCTCGCTTGGCCCCGGGTTCTATAATTCGGCCTTCATGGATAACGCGTCAGAGCAAAAAACCGGCAGTCACTGGTTGGAGTCGAGCGGTTTTGCCCATCTGTTTCGGATTCCCCGGCTGGCCATCCGGGCGGACAATCTGGGAATCGGCCTAGTCGCGGTCATCGCCACTTTCGTTTTCGGCACAGTGTTGGATTGGGTTTGGATGCTTCGCGGGGGCGTGTCTCAAAAAGCAGTGGATCAGTTCATCTTGGCCCGTCAATTGGATCAGCCCTACTCGGAGCCGGCGGGCGAATTTGGAATCTTCGACGTCTGGCGGGAGCACAGTCGGCGTTGCGTCCTGGGCTTCTTGGCTTCGTCCATCCCCGGAAAATCTCTGGCCGCCGGAACGAAGTTCGGCCGGTACCTGGATTCACACGCCCAGACACGTCCCTTGGCCTACCTGACGGATTTGGGCTACGGACAATGGTGGCTGCTCCGGCAACATCCGTTGTACGCTCTGTTGCTTGCGGTGGGTTGGGTTTTGATTTGGGGGTGGGCCGGTGGAGCGATCTGCCGCGTCGCGGCCATCCAGTTCGCCCGCAACGAAATGCTCACCTTACAACAGGCACAGCGGTATGCCCGCCATCACCTTTTCGGCGGATCGGTACTAGCTCTTTTTGTGCCGCTGGGATTGATGTTCTTCGTGGCGATGCTCATGGGCGTGGGTGGGCTTTTTCTACGCCTTCCGTTGGTTGGTGACCTCCTAGGTGGCGCGGCGTTCGTGCTGGCCATCGTGGGGGGGGCTGTTGTTGCGGCGTTGTTGATCGGCCTGGTGATCGCGGGGCACTTGTTCTGCCCGGCGGTGGCCGTGGAAAGCACCGACGGTTTCGATGCCTTTTCGCGCGGTTTTTCGTATGTCGTTTCGAAGCCTTGGCGTACGGTCGTTTATGGCGTGGTCAGTCTTTTGGTCACGGCCATCTGTTGGATTGTCGTGAACCTCTTCGTCTTTGCGGCGCTCTCGGTCACGCGCGCCGTAGTGGGTTTCGGGACCGGCCCTTTCGGCTGGGGGATGCGACAAGTCGGGCAAGAGAGCATTCGCAAGCTGGATCTTCTCTGGCCGCTGGCCGGCCCGGACGCCTTGTACCGGGCGCCGAACTGGTCGCAACTAGGCTACTTCGAGTATGTGTCCGCCGTGCTGATCGGTTTTTGGGTGCTTTTGGTCGTGGCCGCCCTCTGGGCGTTTTTGGCGTCGTTGTATTTTTGCTGTTGCACGGTGACGTATTTTCTCCTCCGCCGCGACGTCGACGGAACCGACCTCGAAGATGTGCAGATGGAGGAGGGCGCGGCTGAGCAAACAACGACGCCACTCGCAACCGCTGGGCCGGCCCACTCGGCACAGCCCGCCGCTTCGACCGCCCCGACCTATTCAGCGGAGCCGCCATCTTCCACGTAGGCCACCCTCGCCCACCGGCGAATGTGAAACCTGCCGACCTGTTCTGCGGTCCGGTGTGGGCCGGCCTAAACCGTCTCGATAGAATATGGCCGCATGACAGCGGTGCTTACGGATCGGGAACTTCTCGGGAGGCTGGTAGCATTTGACTCCACCAGCAGCAACAGCAATGTGCCGATTGCGGATTTCATTTGCAACTACGTCGATGGCTTGGGCGTCGATGTCGTTCGCAACTTCAACAACGACCGCACCAAGGTAAACCTAGTCCTGCGCGTTCCGGGAACGGCCAGTCGGGCGGGTCCGGCGGCCGGGCTGACGCTGTCCGGCCACGTGGATACCGTGCCCGCGACTGAGAAGGAGTGGCAAAGCGATCCTTTCACGCTCACCGAGCGGGATGATCGCTATATCGCTCGTGGGGCATGCGACATGAAGGGGTTTGTGGCCTTGGCCGTGAACACTATTCGTCACGCGGCCCAGGGTGGTTCAAGTGCCGGCATCGACGATCGTAGAGTGGGCTCTGCCGGCCGGCGGGGAGCCCCACGCAACTCGCTCGTCTGCGTCCTGAGCTTTGACGAGGAACCGGGTATCCTCGGCGCGCAACATTTCGCGCGGACGTGGGATCGCCCGTTCGAGCTGCCCAAGGCCACGGTGGTTGGCGAGCCGACAGAAATGCGCGTCGTTCGAATGCACAAGGGCCATCTGAAGATGCGGATCGTCTTTCGCGGCAAGACGGCGCACACGGGTTATGCGCACCTGGGCGTCAACGCCATCGAACCGGCCGGACGGGTGATTGTCGCGCTGACGGACTTCCACCGGGAACTCGCCAACGTGCGTTCACCTACCAGCGAGTTTTTTCCAAACACGCCTTCGCCAACGGCGGCCGTAACGCGAATCCACGGCGGGACGGCCACCAATGTCGTGCCGGATGAGTGCGTCCTGGACTTCGGCATACGCTTACTTCCGGACATGGACCCCGCCGAATGGGAGCAGCGCGTGCGGGCGCGGCTGGCTGACACTCGCGAACTGGGCGACCACACTGTGGAGGAATGCGGGCTAAGCGCGCCCTTCTGCACGGACGAGGACACGCCGATCTATCGCACGCTTTGCGACTTGGTGTTACAACTCGGCACTTATGCTGTCTCCTACGCCAGCGACGCGGGCCCATTGCAGCAGATGGGTCACGAATGCGTTCTCTTCGGCCCCGGCTCGATCGAAGTGGCCCACAAACCCAACGAGTGGTTGCCCAAGCGCGAGTTTTCCGCCACACGAGACATTCTCGACCGGCTGGTTGAGACTTTCTGCCGATCATGAGCATCGATCCGCAAATCATCGAGGCGGATTGGACTTGGACGGGGTCGTCGTTTCAATCCGGCGTACAAGTGGCCGTTTCGGCAAGCGGACGCATCGAAGCGGTCGGACGAATGCAGGGGCCGGTGACGCACCGATTGACGGGACGAGCATTGCTTCCGGGAATGGTCAACGTGCACAGCCACGCGTTTCAACGCGCCTTGCGCGGCTACGGCGAGACTTTTCCGCAGGCGAGCGGAAGCTTCTGGACCTGGCGAGAGGCCATGTACGGGCTTGTCGAGAAGCTCGACGCCGACGCGTTTTACCAATGGTCGCGTCAGGCCTATGCGGAAATGTTGTCCTGTGGCATCACGACGGTGGGGGAGTTCCACTATTTTCGCCATGACGCCTCGTGCGGGGGATTCGCCTTCGACGACGGGCTCCTCCAAGCGGCCCACGATTCCGGTATCCGCTTGGTGCTGCTGCCCTCCTATTACAACACCGGAGGCGTGGGCAAACCGCTGGCGGGTGGGCAGAAGCGTTTTGCATGCCGTTCGGCGGAGGAGTATTGGCGGCAGGTGGATCGCCTCGCGTCCCGGCTGCGAAGCGACCGGCAGACTTTGGGGGCGAGCGTACATAGCATTCGTGCGGCGAGCGTCGATAACCTGGTCGCGATCCACGGTGAGTGCCGCCGACGTGGCATGGTGTTCCATATGCACGTCGAAGAGCAGTGTCAGGAGATCGCCGATTGCGTAGCTGCCTACGGCAAGACACCGATGGCCTTATTGAACGAGCGTTTGGAAATCGACGAGCGTTTCACCGCCATTCATGGAACGCATACGGACCCGCAAGAAATGCGGCGATTTGCCCAGGCTGGAGGGATTGTGTGCCTCTGCCCCTTGTCCGAAGCCAATCTGGGCGACGGAATTCCTGATGTTCCCGGGATTCAAGCAGCGGGCGGGCCGATCTGCATCGGAACGGATTCCAACGCTCGGATTTGCATGGCCGAGGAAATGCGCTGGCTAGAATACGTGCAACGACTCGCCCGAGAGAAGCGAGGGGTGTGCGTCGATGTCGCCGGCAACGTGGCAGCGACGCTCCTTCAAATGGCCACCATCAACGGAGCCGGGTCGCTGGGAGTAAAGACCGGCCGAATTGAGCAGGGCCATTGGGCCGATTTAATGGCCATCGACTTGACGAATCCCTCGCTGCACGGCTGGACACCCGAGAATCTGCTCGACGCCTTGGTCCTCGGAACGGGCGAGAACGTCGTCAGCGCCGTTTACGTGGGAGGCAAGCTCACTCAAAGATCCGGAACTCCGCGTACCCAATCCTGAATGATCGAAAGGTTTTCCGTTGCGACGAAGAGTACATCCGGCTCAACAATGTCGCCGGAGGCAGGTGTACGTCCAGCGGGGCGGAGAAGACCTTGCCAAGCTGTCGGCGTTTCGCGAAATCTCTCAGAGGCGCTGCCGGATTGAGTGCGAGCTCTTGGTGATAAGGGCGTGGCGATGGTGACAGAAGGATTTCTCCATCGATGAGCTCTGCGAGGACGCCCTCGGGCAGATTCATGAAGTCCTCGACGGTCTTGCGGGGTCTTGCAAGGCTCGTGGGCATGGCTTAATCGTATCGTATGAGTCCCGCGGAATCAATCGAGGGCGGCCTCGAAAAGGTGTACGACCCCCGTGCCGTCGAGCCGGAAACGTACGCCTTGTGGGAGCGCTCTGGGGCGTTTCGGTCTAAGCCCGATGGCTCGCCGCATGAGCGGACCTTCACCATCGTCATTCCGCCGCCCAACGTGACCGGGGCGTTGCATCTCGGTCATGCGCTGAATAACACGCTGCAAGACATTCAGATTCGCTATCACCGCATGCGCGGCTTCAACACGCTATGGCAGCCGGGAACCGATCACGCGGGCATCGCCACGCAGGCGGTCGTCGAGCGGCGGATTCGCGAGCAGGAGGGTAAATCGCGCCACGACCTGGGCCGGGAGGAATTGGTCCGGCGAATCTGGTCGTGGAAGGACGAGTACGAGAAACGAATCGTCAGCCAATTGAAACTGATGGGCTGCTCGTGCGACTGGGAGCGCAGCCGCTTCACTTTTGATGAAGGCATGTCCAAGGCCGTGCGGCACATGTTCTTCAAGCTCTTCAAGGACGGCCTGATCTTCCGCGGCAAGCGGCTGGTCAACTGGGACACGCAGCTTCAAACGGCCGTCTCCGACGACGAAGTCTATTACGAGGCCGTCAAGGGCCATTTCTGGCACTTGAAATACGCAGTGATCCCCAGCGAGCCGCCGACTTCAGTCGGCGCGGACGGTCGCGCCGATGAACCGCAATATGTTATCATCGCCACGACTCGTCCCGAAACGATGCTCGGTGACACGGCCGTGGCCGTGCACCCGGACCCTGAAGGATTCTTCGATCGTAAAGAAGCCGAACTGAGGGAAGGGCGAAAGAAAACGACGGGCAAAGAACGCGTCGAAATCGAGGACAAGCTTGAGATCCTAGCGGCCCGCCGTGCATCGCACCTTCCATGGTTGATTAAGCTGCGCGACATGGCCCGCGACGGCCGGAAGCTGCGGCTCCCGCTGGTCGAGCGTGAGATTCGCTTGATCGTCGACGAATGGGCCGACCCCACCCTGGGCAGCGGCTGCGTGAAAATCACTCCCGCCCACGACCCCAACGACTACGAAGTCGGACTGCGGCACAACCTGCCGATGATCAACGTGCTAACACCCGATGGAAAAGTGGCACGAATCATCGAGGCGGACGGCAGTGTCAACGCCCATAGTTCGCGATACGAGGATCTACCGTTCTCGACCGAAGCTCGGCAACGAGTTGTGACCGACTTGGAAGCCCGCGGCCTGATCGAGGCCATCGAAGACCGCGAGATCGAGCTTGGCCACAGCGACCGCAGCAAGCTGCCCATCGAACCGTTCCTGTCGGATCAGTGGTTCGTGCGAACCGGCGAGCCGCCGACTTCAGTCGGCGCGGAGGTGCGGACTTGTAACGACCTTCCAAAGCCGGAAACTGCGCAGCGAGCCGCGGGCTTCAGTCGGCGCGGACCCTCGGACCCGGCTCGCCTACGTTCGCCTAACCTAGATGCCGGCGCCGTCTTGGTTACGTGGACGACCTACGGAACTTGGTTGCCCGGCGATCAGCGCGGTTTCGTCTCGTGTGTGCCATCTGCGGAGTCTCCGCATCCGATCCATAATCGGCCCGGAGAGAGCTACGATGCGGACGACCCTCAGTCGCTTGCATCCGCGACCGAACGCCTTCAGGGTACGCTGGTTTACCTTAATCGAGACCATGCCGAAGTCGCCCTCATGGCGATCGCAGGAGTTTGCGGCCGACACGGCATCGAGCCTCTGGCCGTCGCAGTGATGGCCAATCACGTGCACGTTTTGTGTCAAACCGAACGCACGAAAGGTGAGCTGCTGAAACTATTCAAGGGCGGTGTTTCGCACGCCTTGAACGCCCGGTTTGAATTAGAGAGCGCGCCTCGATGGTTCACCACCGGCGGTTCCGTTCGTTATAGCAAGTCCCGCGGCGACCTGACCACCGCGATCGAATACGTGAAGAACCAAAAGCAGCCTCTGGCCTCTTGGTCGTTTGATGTCGGCGGGCACGAGTTCGACGCTGCTTTTCAAGCGGCGCAGATTGAATCGGGGGAGGTGGTCGCACATCGGGAGTCCGCGCCGACTGAAGTCGGCGGCTCGCTTGCCCAATCCGCGATGGACGCTGTTCAGCACGGGCGCATTCAAGTCTTTCCCTCGCGCTACGCCAAGAGCTATCTCGATTGGCTGGGCGAAAAACGCGACTGGTGCATCAGCCGCCAGCTTTGGTGGGGGCATCGCATTCCCGTTTGGTCCGCGGGTGCCTTCAGTGGAATCATCGGGGATGACAATCTGACGCCTAATCTAGACCGATGGGAGAACGAGAATCGTCTGTGGCGAAGATTTCGAGAGGTATCCGAACTAAGCGAGACGCCCGTCACTCCTTTGGAAAGGGCAGTGGATCCGCATTTGCAGCAATACTGCGTTCGCGACACGGCGGATACGGAAATCGTGGTGGCGTTGGAACCATGGGGATACCGGCAGGACGAAGACGTCCTGGACACGTGGTTCTCCTCCGCCCTTTGGCCCTTCAGCACACTCGGCTGGCCGGAGGAGACGCCCCATCTGAAGCAGTACTATCCCGGCTCAGTGCTTTGTACTTCACGCGACATCATCACCAACTGGGTAGCGCGGATGGTGATGTTCGGGCTGTATGCGATGGGCGAGGTTCCCTTCGACCGTGTCTACATCCATCCTAAGATCCTCGATGGCCGCGGCGAGACCATGAGTAAATCCAAGGGCAACGGCGTCGATCCGGTGGATATCATCCACATCTACGGGGCGGACGCCCTCCGCTACTCGATGGCCGACATGACCACGGAAACCCAGGACATCCGCATGCCCGTCGAGTACCTTTGCCCACACTGCGGCCGCCTCACCGACCAGAGCGTGGCCATCAAAGCCGAGGAGCAGGCCCGAAAGTCACGCGGCGAAAAACTCGAGCGCAAACTTCAGCCGGCCGACTGCACGCGCGTCCGCTGTGGCAACCACGAATGCGGCAAGGAGTTCGCCACGCAATGGGCCGATGCGACACTGAAAGAGCAGTTGGGCCTGGCCCGCGACGTCTCGGACAAGTTCGAGATCGGCCGCAACTTTTGCAATAAGCTTTGGAACGCCGCCCGCTTCGCGTTTCACAATCTGGAAGGGGCTCCCTGCGAGCAACTAGAGCTCGCCTCGCTCGCTCCCGAAGACCGCTGGATTCTGGCCCGGCTCTCGCAGACGATTCGCCGCTTCCACGAATGCCTGGCAACGTATCAATTCTCCGCCTCGGTCAAGGAACTGCGCGACTTCTTCTGGGATTGCCTTTGCGACTGGTACATTGAATTGACCAAGCCCCGGCTTAGCGAGCCGCGGGCTGCCCCCCTTTACGCGAAGCGTCAAGGGTCACCCCGCGCGGACTTTCGCGGTCGAGACACGTTGGCTGAAGCCCGCGGTTCCGATTTCACGGTGGGCAGAAATCCCATTGATTCTGCCGCGCAGCAGGTTCTCGCCTTCTGCCTGGATCAATCGCTGCGGTTGTGGCATCCCACCATTCCTTTCATCACCGAACGGCTGTGGCAACAGCTCAACGTCGTTGCCCTCCATCGGGGCCTGCCCGGCATCGCCGATCTGAACACGGCCGGCGACCTAATTACTGCCGCGTTTCCGCCTTTCGACGGTTATCCGGCTTTGGAGAACGCGGCCATTGTCGAGACCTTCGCTCAACTGCAGGACGCCACGAGAGCAATCCGCGACTTGAGACTCAAGGCTGGCGTGTCACCGAAAGAAAAGGTCAACGTCACCGCGGTGGTGCCGCGGGCCGGCATTCAAGCGTTTCAGGCACATGCCCATATCCTGAAAACCATGGCGGGCATCGATTCGCTGAGCGTATCTAGTGAAGGCAAACGTCCGTCAAACTCCGCGGGCGTCACCATTCAGGGCTTGCGGGTGTTCGTGCACGACATCTCCGACGACGCGGCCGAGCGGCAGCGGGCGCAAAAAGCCCTCGCCGACCTAGAAAAGCAAATCGCGGGCAAGGAAACCAAGCTGGCTAACGCCAATTTCGTGGCCCGGGCCAACCCGGAGGTCGTCCAAGCCGAGCGCGATCGCCTGGCGGACTTGCTCAACCAGCGAGCAGACCTTCAGGCGCAATTGGCCGATCTCGCGGAATAATCGCGTTTTTTCTAAACGAATGCCGCCCCATTCATTGGACCTTCGGCCTAGGATCATTGACTGTGACGCGGAAGGTGTGATAGATTAGCGGCGGGTCTAAAGTACGGCCTTTTTTGGAGGAAAAACATGGCACATGAACTTCCCGCTTTGCCGTACGCGTTCAATGCGCTCGAGCCGCACATTGACGCCAAAACGATGGAAATCCATCACGGCAAGCATCATGCCACGTACGTGGCGAAACTGAACGAGGCCCTGATCTCCCACGCGAACCTGCAATCCAAGACGATCGAGGACTTGCTGTCGGATCTGGCGACCCTGCCGGACAGCATCCGTACGGCCGTCAATAACCACGGCGGCGGGCATCTCAACCACTCGATCTTCTGGAAAACGATGGCACCCGGCGGGGGCGGCACGCCGGCAGGCGGTCTGGCGGACGCGATCAAATCGACGTTTGGGAGTTTTGAGGAGTTCAAGACCAAGTTCTCGACGGCGGCGGCCAATCGCTTCGGCAGCGGCTGGGCGTGGCTGTGTGTAGATAAATCGAAAAAACTCCTGCTGCGCGATTTCCCCAATCAGGACAGCCCGCTGACCGCGGAGCTAAAACCCGTTTTGGGCTTGGACGTCTGGGAGCATGCGTACTACTTGAAGTACCAAAACCGTCGGCCGGATTACATCGCCGCCTGGTGGAACGTGGTCAATTGGAAAGAGGTGGCCGACCGATTCGCGAAAGCGACCTAGGCATCTGGTTTTCTGGGCATGGTTCAATGGGCGAACATATGGTTCGCCCTTTTCTTTGGCGAACGCTTGACCCTCTCCGCCTTCGGTTCGTACAGTGACAGTTTGGATGGGCGAGCAAGTGTGGTCTGAGCCGTTGCTGCAAGCGCCGCATGAGGCGTCGGACAAAGCCCAACGCGTGCGACGGATGTTCGACGCCATCGCCCCTAGGTATGAGTTGGTCAACTCGCTGTTCTCCGCCGGCCGGGATACCTATTGGCGGCGGCGGGCCGTGGAGCAAGCACGCGTTTCCGCCACCGACGACGTTCTGGACGTCGCCTGCGGGACGGGAGATTTCGCTCGAGCGTTTGCAGCGGCGCAGCCGCGGAGCGTCGTGGGGTGCGACTTCGCCCACGAAATGCTTCGCCGGGCAAAGGACCGAAGCCCTCGCACCTGCACGTGGTTGGAGGCCGATGCCTTGTGTTTGCCTTTCGCAGGGCGGCGTTTTTCCATTGTCTCTTGTGCCTTCGGGGTGCGCAACTTCCAGGATTTGGACGCCGGGCTGCGGGAGATGCGGCGAGTGCTGATCCCCGGCGGCCGGGCGGTGATCTTGGAATTCATCCGCCCGAGTAAACCTTGGATTCGTCGGGCATACGAGGCCTATTCCACGCGTCTGATGCCGGCGGCAGCAGCCTGGGTCAGCGGCGACCGCACGGGCGCCTATCGCTATTTGCCGCGCTCGGTAAACTCGTTTTTGAGCTCGACGCAGCTTGATAACCGTTTGTTGGAGGCGGGCTTTGCTCGTTGCCAAGTTACGCCGCTGACCTTCGGCATCGTGACCCTCTTTATGGCGTGGCTCGACGCATGATCTGGCAAGACGTCTGGTCGCGGCCGGGACTGAAATACCGCATCCGCGCCGTCGCAATGCTGGCGGTGAATATCTTGCTCTTTGCCGGTGTCGGATGCTTCGCGTTCTGGCTGCGGAGCGGACGGGCGTTTGCCCCGGCCATGGAGGGTTATGCGGATCAGCTCGCCCTGACGTTTCGCTTCACGGGCGAGAAGGGCGTCTCCCTGGGTTCCCTGCTGGTTGAGCCGATCAGCGTGGAGCGCGTGCCGATGCAGATTCCCATCTTGGGGCTGCTGATGGCGACGTTGATCGGCATTCCCATCTTGGTGTCCATCCTCTACCGCTTCTGGGCTAGCTTGCCTTTCATCGCCATCGTAGGGTTCTTGGCGGTCATGCCTTGGTTGGCAATCACCTTGCTGGCATGCTGCATGATCGCTTCTCTGCCTTTGCTTCGCACGCCGTTTCGTTTCATGTCGGCCTTGCTGGGTCTCCTACCCGCCGTCGTATACTTGGCGCTTGCGTCGAAGGGAACGGCTGAGGTGGTCGGGGGGCGCATCGACCCGATTGACACCATCAAGTTCATTGCTCCGTGGCTGCTGGCCATCGTGGCGGCGGCGCTGTCATTCGCCGTGGTCTTGGCGATTGCCAAGCTGGTGGACTATCGCACGGGGGCCGTAACTCCGCTGTTGGCAATCATGTTCGGCCTGCCGGTGATGTTGTTCGAATATTACGTCGGCCGGGACGAACTGCATTATCGGCTTCTGGCAGCCCTGAGCGAGGCCCATTTTGAGGAGGTGGACACCCGAGCAGATCTGACCCGGGCGACCATGCGCGCATGGGAAAGGCATCCGCTGCCTCGCCCCCGGTGGCAAGACGTGTACGCGGCCGAGGCCAGGAAATGGCAAATGGCTCTCGCCGAGGATTTGGAGCCGTTTCAAACGGAACTGGCCCGGAACCAGACGGAATTGGTGGAGCGGTGTGACTGGTTCCGTTGGGCGTTCCCGGACAGCCGATATGCGTTCAATGTGTTGTATCTAAAGGGCCGCGCGTTGGACACGCGCATCGACGCAGCCGAGTTTCGCCGGACGGCGTGGATTCGGTTTTATGATGACGTTCCCAGCCCGGCCTCGCGCATGACTTGGCAGACCCTGGCCGATAACCAGCCGAATTCTTTGCTCGGTGCCGCCGCCCGGCTCCGCCTTGCGCAACTCGACGCCCGGGCGGAGGGAATCGACCCGGCCATGGGCATGTTGGCTTCATTGCTGTCGGAGTGGGAGGCGGAGCCGGTGGCCACGGACGCAGCGGCCGCCTCCATTGGGGCCAAGGGAGCGCTAACCCGTGAAGAGCCGGAGGCCGGGCTGCCGCTTTCGCGGTTTCGAATTCTATTGGAGGCCCGGCGGTTGTATGATCTATGTGAGTCAAATCGCGATGTTACCTATGGCGATGTGCCTTTGACGGGGGCCCGCGCGGCCGCACAGGGTTTATGGTTTGGTCTTCTCGATCTTGATCCGCGTTACGAATACTACGCACGAAACTTGGAAGCACTGCGCAAGCGATATTCCGCTTGTCGCCTTGAAGACAACTTCGAGCTGGAAATCGCAAAAACGCTCCCCGCGGCCCGGCAGCAAGCAGAACGATTGGAGGCCCTGCTGGCCAAGTTTGCCGACGGAGATGCGCGGCCCGAGGCCTTGTTTCGTTTAGGCCGGGTGTATAAATCTCTGGGATTCGCGGATCGCGGAGAGGCGACCTTTGCCAAGCTGCGTGAGACGTACTCGAACTCAATTTGGGCGAAGCAGGCGGAACGGTTCGCCCTGCACCGCTGGCCGACGGCGAACGAACGTAGCCGGCAATCAACGCGGCTCGGAGGGGTCCTAAACCCCTAAGGCGGCCCTTCACTCCCTTATGCGAGCAAAAGGCGTCTTCGTAGACGACTCCACCTGCCTGTTCCTATAATCGTGCGACGGATCAAACCAGGGCGCTGACGCCCTGCTGTGATGACTGCAAGGCGCTCCCGCGAATGAATGAGTACTCCTCGGACAAACGGATCATCGTCGGGGTCACCGGCGCGAGCGGCGCCGAGTATGCGCGGCGGTTGATCGAATGCTTGTGCCGGACCGGAGTGGAGGTGCACCTGATCGTCACGCCCAATGGCCGGCGATTGTTCGCGGATGAGCTGAGTATTCGAGACTTCTCGGCGGAAGGTCTATCCTTGCCGCCCGGCGCTTCCATGACGCTTCATCCGTACCGCGACGTAGGGTCTCCCCTGGGTAGCGGGAGTTTTCGCACGGACGGGATGGTCGTTTGCCCGTGCAGCAGCAACACGCTCGGGGCCATCGCCGCCGGTCTGGCGAACAACCTATTGGATCGTGCCGCGGCAGTGACACTCAAGGAGTGTCGCCGGCTCATCGTGGTCCCTCGCGAAATGCCCATGTCGCGGATCGATTTGCTCAACGCCCTGCGATTAAGCGAAGCCGGGGCGATCATCTGTCCGGCATCACCCGGCTTCTATATGCTGCCGCGGGCGGTGGGCGATCTGGTGGATTTCGTCGTGGGCAAGCTCCTTGATCTCTTGGGCATCCCCCACGAGTTGAATACGCGGTGGGCGGATCAGCTCGCCTCGCTCTCCCGAACCGCCCGAGACACGGAGGGCCCGTGAAGTCGCTTTGGTCTTCGGTGACCGTTTGGGCGGAAATGGTCAAGCTTTCGCACTCGGTGTTTGCGTTGCCCTTTGCGTTCGTAGCCGCCTTTCTGGCGGGCCGGAATCTCGAAGGGGGCGTTCCCGCATGGGGCCAGCTTGGGCTTGTGATGCTCTGCATGGTGGGCGGGCGGAGCGTGGCCATGACCTTCAACCGGATCGTCGATTCCAAAATCGACGCCCGTAATCCCCGGACGGCCAATCGGCCTCTGCCCGCCGGTCGGCTGGACCGCGCCGCGGCCTGGGCGATGTTGGGGCTTTCGGCCGTGACCTTTGGCCTGGCATGTTTGGGCTTTGGAGTGTGGTACGGGAATCCTTGGCCGGTGCTTTTCTCTGGGCCGGTACTGATCTACTTATGCGGCTATTCCTTCACTAAGCGCTTCACCCCATGGTCGCACGTGTATTTGGGGTCGGCCGTGGCGCTGTCGCCGGTGGCGGCCTGGGTGGCGATTCATCCGGCCTCTCTCGGCTGGGCGGCGAGCCTGTTGATGCTTGCCGTTACGTGCTGGATCGCGGGATTCGACATCATCTATGCGTGCCAGGATATTGACATTGATCGGCGGGATGGCTTGCACAGCCTCCCAGCCAAGCTCGGGCCGGTCAAGGCTCTTCGGGTCGCGCAAGTTTTTCATTGTGTCACCGTTCTTGCACTGGTCGGCGTCGGCGTGTCGGAGGCCCTGGGCGTCTTGTACTTTGTAGGTGTGGTTTTGGTTGTCGGACTGCTGATCGTCGAACACGCCCTCGTTCGGCCGGGCGATTACCACCGAGTGAACACGGCATTTTTCACCGTCAACGGTGTGGTCAGTCTCGTGTTGGCCGCGGCCGCAATCGGCGATATCCTGCTTTCCGGAAGGTAGTAGCCTGTGACCCGAAAACCGCAGCCGGCTAATTGGTTGGTCATTTTGCTGTCGCTTCCCACCGGTTGTGAAGCCGTCTGGAAGACAGAGTCGCCCAAAAAAGCCAATTCCGGGGTTGCCGTCGCGCCGCCGGAGCTGAGCAACTCCGCGGCCTTCCAGGACACCATTGGCTCGGTGGCTTACTTTGACGGCCTGGAGTCGTTGCGGGTGCGGGGATACGGCCTGGTGGTCGGGCTGGGGAAGAACGGCGCGGGCGAGTGCCCCCGGCACATTCGCGAACAGCTCGCCCAGAGCCTGCTCAAGATGCACCGTTTTTCCGGTGGGCCGGTGGGCACGCAGCAGTTATCACCCGAACAGATGATGGACGATCCCGATACGGCCGTCGTGCTCGTGCGCGGGGAAATCCCGGGTGGAGCGGTTCCAGGAACACGTTTCGACGTGTCGGTCAGTGCTTTGCCCGGCACAAAAGCCAAGTCCTTGCGCGGGGGCCGGTTGTTCACCGCGGAGTTGGAAGTGTTTCGCGAGACCGCACCGAACACCTCTATCTCGGGACAAGTCATGGCCCGGGGTGCGGGTCCGGTTTTCATCAATCCTTTTGCCGACGAAGATGCGGCCACCAAAGCCAATCTATTGGAAGGAACGGTCATTGGCGGTGGTTGGGCGATCAAGGAGCGCGATCTGAAGCTGGTTCTGCTGCAACCTTCGTACGCGATCGCGCGCAAAGTCCAGGACCGCGTCAATCATCGCTTCGCCGCGGGGCCGAAGGTGGCCAACGCCACTTCGCCATCGCTCGTGGAGATTCATGTTCCCAAAGAGTTCGTTGAGGACACGGGGCATTTTTTAAACCTGGTGCGAGCGCTGTATCTCAGCGCCGACCCGTCGTTCGAGGCCGTTCGGGCGCGGCGTTTGGCCGAAGAAATCGTACGGCCGACGGCACCCCACGCCATGATCGCGGCCTGTTTCGAGGGACTTGGGGCATCGGCCAGGCCCGTACTGGCCGATTTGTACGCTCACCCCCAGGAACACGTGAGCTTCCACGCGGCGGTGGCCGGCGTGCGGCTGGGTGATCACATTGCCGCCGATGCGATTGCCTTACACGCTGAGAATTCCCAAAGTCGCTATCGTTTTCAGGCGATTCGGGCCCTGGCGCGGGCGAAGACCATGGCCAACGCCGCCGCGGCGCTGCGGCTGTTGCTGACGGATCACGATCCGCGCGTGCGTGTGGCTGCGTACGAAGCGCTGATCGAGCGAGGCGATCCGGCGGTTCGTTCGACCCTGCTGGCCGAGGATAATTTCTATCTGGATGAGATTCCCGGTTCGGGACCCAAGATCGTGCACATCAAGCGTTCGACGTCACGGCGCATCGCGTTGTTCGGGGACGACTTGCGCTGTTCTGTTCCGGTTTATTATCGGGCTCCGGACGCGAGCCTGACCATCAATGCGCTGCCGGGTGACGATTCCCTGACACTGCTTCGCGTCGTGCCGGCCACGGGCCGGTCTTCGCCGCCGGTTTACGCCGATCCGGAATTGCCTTCGTTGGTTCGTTTCCTGGGCAGCGACCCCGACGTGGACTCCAGCGATCGCGTGACGGGCTTAGGCTTGGACTACGGGGCCATCGTGCGAGCCTTGTACCACCTATGCAATAACGATTCGATCGCCGCGACGTTCATCATGGAAGAGCCCAACGCCGCCGAGCTCTTCGGGCCCAGCCGCCCGGAAGGCCGCCCCGAATCCGAACTCGGCCAGGCACCCTCGGGTCCTTCAACCGCGGGACGATGAGAGGCTATTCGAATCCGTAGCCTGCATGAGGCGACACGGGCTTAATAAAACCTAACTAATAGATAATAAAGATAATAATAATAATAATAATAATAATAACTAAGATGATTGGACCATCGACGTCCGGCCAAGGTGCGAACTCCTTGTCATTGCGCCGCGGTGGATTCGAACCACCAACCTTCGGTTCCGTAGACCGATGCTCTATCCAATTGAGCTAGCAGCGCCGTTCGTGTTGCAAGGTATGTTACCCGAAACGATGGATCAGACAAGTGGCGCCGTTGGTGAAATCCGCGCCCGATGCTCGCGGCGGGCTGCCGGCAGGATTCACGGCGGCTACCGACCGGCGCCCACGTCCGCCACCAGTTCACGAGGGGCGCCGATATCAGCTACCTCGACACGTCCGACATAGGGGGCGGCCTCCGGGTGAAGGAACCCACGTTTCGTCGCTACGAACGTAACGGTCAAGTCCGCACAAATGGTCGCGTTGGAAGGTTGTCCCGTATCACAGTCGAGTCCTGAAGGCACGTCAACGGCTACGACCGTACGCCGGGGCGATGCGTTGATGGCAGCGATCAGCCGGGCCAGAGGATCACGGACCTGCCCGTGAAAGCCGGTCCCGAGCAGAGCATCGACGATGATGTCGTCTGCCCGGATTGACTCGATCCAATGCCGCTGTTCCGCCGCATCCGTGGTTAGATAAGGATTCAGGCCCATGGCCAGGACGATCTGGTAGTTGACCCGCGCGTCTGGAGTCAAGTCATCCACTTGGCCGGTCATGAGCAGGCGCACCTCCCATCCGAAATTGTGCAGATGACGCGCAATGACACAACCATCCCCGCCGTTGTTGCCCGGCCCGCAGATGACCGGCGCTCGGCCACGCGTACCGTAGGTGCGGTGGACGATTTCCGCGGCATTCCGGCCGGCGTTTTCCATCAGAATAAGGCTCGGAATCCCGTACCGGGTGACGGCCTGTTGGTCCACGCGCCGGACTTGTTCTCGCGACAAGACGATTTCCATTTTCGAACGCGATTCAAGCGTGCCATCGAAGATGACAACGGGCTAATGACCGCTTTGCAACGACTTGTCCGTGGTCTTACTTCTCCCTGAACCTGCCTCCGCGGCCGGCGCCGCCGCGTAACTAGTGCTCTCTTGACGGGAAGCGAGAGATTGCGCCGCCACGCTCGCCGCTATGCGGGACCGATCGGCAAGACCGGCCGGCCAGCCGAAGAACAACAGCAACGGCAGGGCGCACAGCCCCAGACCAAGCCGCACGGGGATCCCACCGATTGCGGCCAATCGGCTCTCCGCTCGCGGAATATACGCCGCGGCCACGATGCGAAGATAATAGGCCGCGCCGATCGCGGAGTTAACGACACCGATGATGGCCAACGCTACCAGCGCCTCGTGGAACTCGTGATTCTCACCCGAGGAAAAAGCGCTGCCGAAGACATACACCTTGCCGAGGAAGCCGGCCGTGGGTGGCAAGCCCATCAAACTGAAGACGCAAATCGCGAAGGCCAAGGCAGCCATCGGTGCCCGATCTGATAGCCCGTGGAGATCTTCGAGAGTCTCGACGGGCTTTTCTCCGTTTCGGAAAGCCGAAAGCAGGGCAAACGCCCCCAGATTCATCGTCGCGTAGACCGCGACGTAAAAGAGGATTGCGGCGACGCCGTCTCGTAGCGGACCTTCTCCCGCCGCGGGTCCAACCAGTAACCCGATCAGCATGTAGCCGGAATGGGCGATGCTCGAATAGGCAAGTATGCGTTTCACGTTGTGCTGGAGAAGAGCCAAGACATTGCCCGTGGTCATCGTGGCGGCGGCCATGGCCCACACGAGCCAGAAGACTGCGTTGGGAAATTGCCAAGAGCACGCGGAAAAGACCTTGATCAAGGCCACAAAACCGGCGAGCTTGGGAGCGAAACCGAGGAAACCCGTAACCGGTGCGGCCGCTCCTTCATAAACATCGGGCGCGTACGCGTGCAAGGGAACCGCCGCCACTTTGAATGCCAACGCGGCCAGGACGAGAAGAAACCCGATGAGAGCGTAGCCACCCGTGCCGGCATCCATAGGCAAAGTGCTGGTCATGTTTCCGCCAAGAAGGCGGTGCATCGTTGTCGTGCCGGCCGCGCCATACCAGAAACTCAGCCCGTACGCCAAGAGAGCAGCGGCCAAGGCGCCCAAGAAAAAGTACTTCACCGCGGCTTCCGAGGCTCGGGCATCCGCCTGGCTCAAGCCGACCAGAACATACGTCGGAACGCTGACCAATTCGATCGCAAAGAACAGAACAACCACATCGTTGGCGGAGGCTGTGAGCAACACTCCTAACAAGGAGAAGAGAATCATCGAGAGGTATTCGCCGCGTTCCGAAATCGCGGGCTGATGCCAGTTCACCAGCACTACGGTCAACCCTACGGCCAAGGCGATGGTCCGGGTGTAATACGTGACGGGTGTGAGCCAAAGCCCTAGGGTATTGAATTCTCCCTCGGGAACTCCCTGCATCAACGAAGCCACAAGGGCCGCAAGCACGGTAACGACAGACCCCAAGGCCGCGGTAGCTCTGGAGCGGGCTCCTCCAGCAAAAAGCACGCCACACGCGCCAATGAGCAGAATCCATTCCGGAGCAAGCTGCGTGAAGTAAGCCCAATTGCTCACGGTTGAATTCTCCGCTGAAACTGTCCAGGCGCCTGATATACGTCTGGGCTGGAAGTTAAACCCGGCTCAGCCGCGAGCGTGTACCCGCTCGTTTGGCTAGCCGGCAGCACGTTCGTCTTAATGGCGGTCTCAAATGTCGTCAGGACCGGCTTGGGATACACTCCCAGAAGCAAACAGCACAGCGCAATGGGAGCCACGATGCCGATTTCTCGCCTGGTAAGATCTCGCGTGAGACCCGTCGACCTATCCGGTGTGTGGGGAGGCTCCTTCAGCGGGCCGAACAGAACGCGCTGGCACGTCCACAGCATGTAGACCGCACTGAGAACGATCCCCAGCGCCGCGGGAACCGCGTAACCAAATCCGAGCGGGCCGGCGGCCGAGCCGTCGCGCACAGTGGCGGAAGTGGCCGTACCTAACAGGACGAGGAACTCTCCGACGAATCCGTTCAGTCCCGGCAGCCCGATACTGCTTAAGGCGAAAAAGACCAGAAAGAAGGCGAACCACGGCATTGGGCGGGCCAGCCCGCCGAGGGCCTCCAGATCACGTGTGTGGTACCTCTCGTAGAGGTATCCTACGAGCAGGAACAACGCCCCGGTGGAAAGCCCGTGGTTGATCATGTACAGGACCGCTCCGCTGAGGCCCGCTAGCTTCAGGCTGAACAGCCCCAACATGCAAAAACCCAGGTGCGAGACCGACGAGTATGCGACGAGCTTTTTCACGTCCCGCTGGACCCAGGCCGCCAGCGCCGCGTAAATGATCCCGACAATCGCCAGCACTGCCATGGTAGGCGCCCAGGCGACGGATGCATCGGGCAACATCGGCAGACTGAGCCGGCAGAAGCCATAAGTGCCGAGCTTCAACAGCACACCGGCCAGAATCACGCTGCCCGCCGTCGGGGCCTCGGTATGCGCCAGCGGCAGCCAGGTGTGCAATGGAAACAGTGGGACCTTGACGGCGAACCCGGCGGCGAAGGCGGCAAACAGCCACCATTGCACGTCGAAGGGAATCCGGCCGTCCCGGGCCATTTGAAAGAGCACCGGCATGTTCAAGGTGACCGCTCCAAGCGTCTTCTGCGTGAAGAAAGTCAGGTAAATGATCCCCGCGAATGTCAGCACGCTGCCCGAAATGGTGTAGATAAAGAACTTGTTCGCCGCTTGCTGCCGTAGCGGGCCACCCCAAAGACCTATCAGGAAAAAGAGCGGCACCAACGTAAACTCGAAAAAGACGTAGAACAGAAGCAAGTCCAGTGCGCAGAATACACCCGAAAGGCCAGCTTGCAGGAGCAACAAGAGGATATAGTACTCACGAACGCGCGTACGAATGGCACTGAAGCTGGACCAAATGGCCAAGGGCATCAACAGCGACGTCAGCCCCAGCAGCCAGACACTGATGCCGTCAACCCCCACTCGATAGCCGATGTCCACGCGAGCGGGTTCTGTCTCGGTTCCGGCAAGCCACGAGAAGTGTTGAACGAGAAAGAGCGGCGCGGCCGTTTTTTCAGAGTCGCCGCCCGCTTGATAGAACGTCACCAGGGCCACGGCGGACAATACCAAAGTGAGAACCGCTGAGGCTAGAGCGATGCGATGACGCGCATGATCCGTGGCCCGCTTCAACAACAAAAGGGCCCCGATGCCGGCCAGGGGCGAGAATACAACCAGAGTTAAGATCCACTGTTGCAAGCGGAATCCTACATCCAAAGAACAGCCAAGATCATGACCGCGGCGCCGATCGCCATGCTCAAAGCATACGCCTGCACCATCCCAGTTTGCGGCGTGCGCAGCGCGAGAGCGATCCCGCGCGGAATGGCCGTGATGACCCACAATAACCCGTCGATCAGATAATCATCCAGGCCCACGCAAAAACGCGCCGCCCGTCGTGCCGGAGTCACCACCGCATCTTCGTAAAGCTCATCGAAATAGTACTTGTTCCACAAGACGCGGTAGACGTCGGTGAAGGTGGCCCTTGCCAACGCCGGAATCCACGGCTGGCGAACGTACAGGACGTAGGCGATCAGAATGCTCAGGATCGACAGCCCGCCCGAGGCGATCATGAGGCCGTAATGCGACCAGAAACCGATGGGTCCTTCGGTGCCATGTGCCAGAGCCGCCTCTGGGGCCACCCGTGCGAACGTGGTTTTGAAAACGGGGGCCAGAAAATCGTGAAACCCCTGAGTGCCTTCGGTGCCGATGAACCCCGCACCGATCGCGCCTAAACTGAGTACGCCCAGGGACACCAACATCCAAACCCCGGACTCATGCGGATGGACGCCTTGGGGAGCGCGCTCCTGCCCATGAAAAGCCAGGAAGACCACGCGAAACGTATAAAATGCCGTCAAAGCGGCGGTGACCAGGCCCACGGTTCCCAAAATGGGCGAGACGGTAAATGCGTGGTGCAGGATCTCATCCTTGCTAAAAAACCCGCTCATCAGCGGAAAGCCGGCCAGGGCCAACGCTCCGATGAAGAAGCTTCGGTAGGTCCACGGAAGCGCCGACCGCAACCCGCTGAAATAACGGACATCGATCACGCCGTTCAGAGCGTGCATGACGCCGCCGGCCGCGAGGAACAACAAAGCCTTGAAAAAGGCGTGCGTCCAAAGATGAAAAATCGCCGAGTCCGCCGCAAACACCCCCAGCCCCAGAAACATATACCCCAACTGGCTGATCGTGGAGTAGGCGAGCACGCGTTTCATGTCCGTCTGAACCAAAGCAATCGTCGCCGCGAATAACGCGGTCAGT
>Ga0187892_10002303_pt1 | contig 39000 bp, 34 predicted proteins | sample MA1701073metaG_FD_139345 | JGI IMG/M metagenome (GOLD analysis project Ga0187892, IMG submission 139345) | Bio-ooze microbial communities from a basaltic lava cave in the Kipuka Kanohina Cave System on the Island of Hawaii, USA - MA170107-3 metaG ... | reverse complement strand
CTTCTTCAACCCCTCGACGAGCATGGCATGGTTCAAATCGGAAGCAATGACGCAGCCATTGGTTCCCATGCGCGGTTCAACCAAGAGCGCGAGATCGGCTGTGCCGGATCCGACATCAAGTGCCCGGCCTTCAGTGGTCACAGGGACATAGGAGGCAGTAATCTTCTTCCACCGGTAGTGCAGTCCAAAACTCAGAAGCGTGTTGTTGAGATCGTAGACGCGGGCGATCGACGTGAACATCCGTTGGACCGCCTGCTCGCGCGCCTGACCGGACCAGGTCGAGACGGTGCGAGGAGCCGTTGAAGCGTCGGTCCCCTTCTGAACAGGGGGTGTATCCACATGCACCATGAGAGCGTGGTAGCACCCGGCTTCCGGGTTTGTCAAGGTAACCAGCTCGTCGTTGATCATTGACTGGAGGAGCTAGGAAATGCCCTCACTCCCCAAAGAGAGTCAGGCCGGCTATCATCTGAAAGTGTCGTTTGTTTCGTGTCATTAGAGGAAGGCGTTTGACGAGGGCAGTGGCAGCGATGAGCGCGTCACCTTTGTCGAGTGAAGGATACAGGCGGCGAAGATCGGAGTATCGAGCAGCAATGGAATCGGACAGGGGAACGAGCCGGCATCGAGTCAACTCAACCAAAATAGATTCCCGTTCAGAATCGCGGAGCCCAGGCTTGTCCAAGAGTTCCTTTTTCGTGATGATGGAATAGTAGACGGTGAATCGGGCGGAATCGAACAGCACATGAAACCGGCTTGCGTTGAAATAGTCGATGAAGATGTCGGTATCTACAAGGACCGAGATTTTTGCCATGCTTCAATCTCGTCCAGGAATGCCTCGTCGGACTGTTTTCTGCCCTGCTTCCGGAGTGCGGTCACATAGTCGGCGCTATCATCTACGTCTGTATGTCCGTACGGGTTGAATTTTTCCCGCACGAGAGTTTCGAGCACAGTCACAGGATAGACGCCCCTGCGTTTCGCAGCCTTGACGACCGCGCTTTTCAGCGCCGGGTCGAACGAGAGCGTCCATTTCTCTTTCTTCAACGCGTTCTTTGGCATACCGTCCCCACTCATTAAATCGTACGTATATTAGACGTACGATGAGATAGTGTCAAGGATCAGAGTTGAATGCTATAATCCCGCCCCTGATGCAGAACTCAATCGTCATTAAAGGGGCGCGGGAGCATAACCTCAAAAACATCGACGTGACCATCCCGCGCGACCGGCTCGTCGTGATTACAGGGCTGAGCGGGTCGGGCAAGTCGTCGCTGGCCTTCGACACCATCTATGCCGAGGGGCAACGACGTTACGTCGAGTCGCTCTCTGCCTACGCCCGTCAGTTCCTCGAACAGATGGGCAAGCCCGACGTCGATTCGATCGAAGGGCTCTCGCCCGCCATTTCCATCGAGCAAAAGAGCACCAGCCACAACCCACGATCCACGGTCGGCACCGTGACGGAGATTTACGACTATCTCCGTCTCCTCTTTGCCCGGGTCGGACGCCCCTCCTGCTTCCAGTGCGGCGAGGAAATCACGGCGCAGACCGTGCAGCAGATGGTGGATGCCATTGGCCTGCTGCCGGAGGGGAGTAAGTTTCAGCTATTGGCCCCGATCGTCCGTGGCAGGAAGGGAGAGTATCGAAAAGAACTCCTCGACATGCGGCGGGCCGGCTATGTCCGGGCCAGGGTTGATGGCCAATTGGTCGAGCTGGGACAAGACATCGCGCTCGATAAACAGAAGAAACACACGATCGAAATCGTGGTCGATCGGTTGGTGATGAAGCCGGGCGACGCGATGGCGCGGCGATTGGCCGATTCGGTGGAAACGTCGCTGAAACTCGCGGGAGGGCTTGTCGGTGTGTTGGTTGACAATGGGAAACTGTCACTCTATAGCGAGAAGCTCGCCTGCATCCGCTGCGGCATCAGTTATCCGGAAATTACGCCGCGCGTTTTTTCGTTCAACAGCCCGCATGGAGCCTGTCCGGCCTGCGACGGCATCGGCTACGCCATGGAGCCCGGCTGTCCTGATGATGAAGATTTCACGTTGCTGGAACCCTGCGAGGTCTGCAAGGGCGCGAGGCTGCGGCCTGAAAGCCTGTCCGTCAAGGTGGCATCACAATCGATTGCGGAGGTGACGCATCTCTCCGTGCGAACCGCGTTCGACTTCTTCAGTTCGGTGAAATTCACGGAACGCGAACTGGTGATCGCCCATCGCATCTTGAAAGAAATTCGCGAACGACTGGGGTTTCTCGTCAACGTCGGTCTGGATTATCTGACATTGGATCGGGCAGCCGCCACATTGTCCGGTGGGGAAGGTCAACGCATCAGACTCGCCACGCAAATCGGCTCCGGCCTCGTCGGTGTCCTTTATATCCTCGACGAGCCCTCGATTGGTCTCCATCAACGGGATAATCGCCGCTTGCTCCAGACCTTGCTGCGCCTCCGCGACCTCGGCAATACGGTGGTGGTGGTCGAGCACGATGCGGAAACCATGATGGCGGCGGACCATCTACTGGATATGGGGCCTGGCGCCGGAACGCAAGGGGGGCGTGTTATTGCCCAAGGCACGCCGAATGAGGTCATAGGGAATCCCGACTCGCTGACGGGCCAGTATCTTCGCGGCACGCACATGGTCAGCCTGCCTCGCCGCCAGCGCAAGGCCAAGGGGTTGTTGTCCATCGTTGGAGCCACGAAACACAACCTCAAGGGGATGACCGCCAAGATTCCGCTCGGCCTGCTCACCTGCGTGACTGGCGTGTCAGGTTCTGGAAAGAGTACGCTGGTGCTCGAGGTACTGTTTCATTCCCTCTCCCAATTGCTCTATCACAAAAAACCAAAGATCGATGGCTGTAAGGAGCTGCTGGGCGCCGACGCGCTGGACAAAGTGATCGACATCGACCAATCCCCCATCGGCAGGACTCCGCGATCGAATCCTGCAACCTATACAGGTCTGTTCAGTTTCATCCGGGATCTCTATTCCAATCTGCCAGAGTCCCGCGTGCGTGGGTACAAGCCCGGCCGCTATAGTTTCAACGTGAAGGGCGGTCGCTGTGAGGCCTGCCAGGGTGATGGGTTGATCAAGATCGAGATGCATTTCCTGCCGGATGTCTACGTGACCTGTGAGGTCTGCAAGGGCCAGCGGTACAACCGCGAGACGATGGAAATTCACCATAAAGGAAAGAGCATCGCCGATGTATTGAATATGACAGTGGACGATGCCGTGGAGTTCTTCGAGCATATTCCCTTCATCAAGCGGAAACTCGACACCTTGCACGATGTCGGGTTGCACTATGTGAAGCTTGGCCAGTCCGCCACGACACTGTCCGGAGGCGAGGCACAACGAGTCAAACTCTCGCGCGAACTGTCGAAACGTCCGACCGGACGCACAATGTATATTTTGGATGAACCGACGACCGGGCTTCATTTTGCCGATGTGCAACGGTTGCTCGACGTACTCGATCGGCTAGTCGAAGCCGGCAATACCGTGGTCGTGATCGAGCATAATCTCGATGTGATCAAGAATGCAGATTGGGTCATTGACCTCGGACCGGAGGGTGGCGATCGAGGTGGTGAGATCGTGGCGGAAGGGCCGCCGAAAGAAATAGCAAAGTCGAAGCGATCGTATACGGGACAAGTGCTGAAAGAGGCGGGGGTGGGATAAGTACATGCCGTTGACGGGATCGTTCGGCCGCAATGGAGTCTCTCCGGTTCGGCACCAGAATGTCGATGACTTGCCTTTCTTGATCAATGGCACGCCATAGGTATTGGAACTGACCGTTGATTGTCAGATACACCTCACCCAGGTGCCAGATATCTCCAACTGGCCCGCGGCACCGACGCAGTCGTGTGGACTATGCGCGTCCAACCTTGTCGCACTAGCGACGCACGGTTTCGAAGCTCACGGTGAGATCGCGTCAGCCATCATGAGCTCGACACCGCGATCACTCAGGCTGAAGCGAACACCGCCAAACGCATTGGCTGATCACGTCCATGGGGAACTTATGGCGGGGATAGCGGCGCTCAGAAATCGTCGTGTTCTTGCAGTACAACTACGTTCAAGTGACAATGCCGTCGTGGGTGCCTCGCCTCTGATCAAGCGATAGAGTGCACTCGAAATCCGTAACAGGTCGCTGCGGGCACGGTGTTGCGCACTTGGTCGCGCATAAGGACCGTGTACGCAAGCGATGTACGCATCGTTGCAGGGCCGGAAATCGGTATCGAACCCATGACGTCGAGGAAGCACCGTGGATACTGAGTTGGTCACGCGAATTGCGAACAATCCGAACTATCAGGCGCTGAAAGCCCAGCGAACCCGCTTCGGCTGGTGGCTGACCCTGGCGATGATGATCGCCTACTACGGCTTCATTCTGCTGGTGGCGTTCAACAAGAGCTTTCTGTCACAGAAACTTGGCGCCGGCGTGATGACCGTGGGCATTCCGATCGGCTTCGGCGTCATTGTGTTCACGATCTTGATCACCGCTTACTACGTGAATCGCGCCAACCGCGAGTTCGATGCGTTGTCCGACACCATTGCCAAAGAGGTGCTGAAGTGATCGGCTTGCATCGCACGTATCCCAATGCAACACGTTTCGGGCTGACCGTGACTGCGCTGTGTGCTGTTGCTGGATCGGTGTATGCCGCCGGCCCGGATGTGGGCCAGGCACAGCAGCAGTCGATCAATTGGACGGCGATCGACATGTTCGGTGTTTTTGTATTGCTCACGCTGTTCATCACGAAATGGGCGGCGGCCCGAACCAAGTCGGCCGCTGTTTTTTATACAGCAGGTGGGGGCATTACGGGTTTCCAGAACGGTCTGGCGATTGCCGGTGACTTCATGTCTGCGGCATCGTTCCTGGGTATTTCGGCAGCGGTGATGGCCAGTGGCTACGACGGCCTCATCTACTCGATCGGCTTTTTGGTCGGCTGGCCAGTGATCACGTTCCTGATGGCCGAACGCCTGCGCAACCTCGGCAAGTTCACCTTCGCCGATGTCGCCGCCTTCCGGTTCAAACAGGCGCCAATCCGCATCTTCGCGGCCTCTGGCACGCTGGTGGTGGTGGCGTTCTACCTGATCGCGCAGATGGTTGGCGCCGGCCAGTTGATCAAGCTCCTGTTCGGTCTCGAATACTGGATGGCGGTTGTCATCGTCGGCGGGCTGATGATGGTCTACGTGTTGTTCGGCGGCATGACGGCAACCACCTGGGTGCAGATCATCAAAGCCTGCATGCTGCTGGGCGGCGCAACCTTCATGGCTTTCATGGTGCTGCTGAATTTCGGCTTTAGCCTAGAGGCGATGTTTGCCAAAGCGGTCGAGATCAAAGCCGGCCTGGCCACAGCTGCGGGCCAGACGTCGGCGGAAGCAGCGGCTGCCGGTCAGTCGATCATGGGGCCGGGCAATTTCGTCAAGGACCCGATCTCGGCGATCTCGTTCGGCATGGCGTTGATGTTCGGCACGGCCGGTCTGCCGCACATCCTGATGCGCTTTTTCACGGTACCGAGCGCCAAGGAAGCGCGCAAGTCGGTGATGTGGGCGACCGCATGGATCGGCTATTTCTACCTGCTGACCTTCATCATCGGTTTTGGCGCAATCACCTTCGTGCTGACCAACCCGGAGTTCCTCGATGCCAACGGTGTGCTCAAGGGCGGCAGCAACATGGCGGCGGTGCATCTGGCCAACGCGGTGGGCGGCAATGTGTTGCTCGGCTTCATCTCGGCCGTGGCATTCGCCACCATCCTGGCGGTCGTTGCCGGTCTCACGCTGTCGGGTGCGTCAGCAGTGTCACACGACCTGTACGCGACGGCTATCAAAGGTGGCAAGGCCGACGGCGTTTCCGAATTGCGGGTTTCGCGCATGACCACGGTGACGCTGGGAATCCTGGCCGTGTTGCTGGGTATCGTGTTCGAGAAACAGAACGTCGCGTTCATGGTGTCTTTGGCGTTCGCAATCGCGGCATCGGCCAACTTCCCGGTGTTGTTCATGTCAGTCTTGTGGAAAGACTGCACGACCCGCGGCGCGGTCATCGGCGGTTTTCTCGGTCTGATTTCATCGGTGCTGCTCACGGTCGTCTCGCCGGCTGTATGGGAAGCTACCTTGAGCTATCCGAAAGGCAGCGCGTTGTTCCCGTACACCTCGCCAGCGCTGTTCTCGATGACGATCGGAGTCGTAGGTATCTGGTTGTTCTCAATCCTTGACCGAAGCAGCCAGGCGGCCAAGGACCGTGGCGGCTTTCTGGCCCAGCAGGTGCGCTCGGAGACCGGCATTGGCGCCACGATCGCATCCGGGCACTGAACCTAGGCTCCCCGGGACCGGGCACGGTGACAGGCAAATGGCGGGCTATATGCTCAATCGGCTTGTCAAAGCCGTCGCATACGGGACAGGTGCTGAAGGAACCAGGGGTGGGTTGAAGACTCGGAGCAGTACGGAGTTGGGGGTGACGAAGGGCGGATATTCCGGGAGTCGCCATCATGCGATGGATAGAGACTGCTCAGGTCTCCTGCTTGCTGTTGGCCGCGTGCTTCTCTAAAGCGCGATGGAGGGTCGCATGCCGTCGCACAGCGGCAGTCTCTTGGCTGTTATCTTCCTGTAGCTGCGATGCCGACTCCCGAAAGATCCGCCCTTCCATCCCGCAAAGCATGAAAATGGGCGAATGCGGCCGACGGTGTCAATGGTCCAACCACACATTCACCAGCGCCTAATTGAAAACGATCCGGGAAGTGATTACTCTAGCGTGAGCTGTGTCCTTCATATTTATGGAGTGCAGATTCATGGCTACGAAGAAAAAAGAGTCAACGAGGGCAAAGGAAGCGGCGATTACGGCCATGGCACCCGCTGGTGGGGGTTCAGCAGGGGATTTTGAGAAGCTCGGCGTGTTTTATCTGGGCCGGCCTTACGATCTGGCTGCCAAGCAATCGAAGCCGGGCTGGCTGTTGTATGACTCGAAAGATCTGGTCACCCATGCGGTCTGTGTCGGCATGACCGGCAGCGGGAAGACCGGTCTCTGTATCGGATTGCTCGAAGAAGCGGCGATCGACGGCATCCCTGCGCTGATCATCGATCCCAAGGGGGATCTTGCCAATCTGATGCTGAACTTTCCGCAACTGCGTGGGGAAGACTTCGCACCATGGATCAATGAGGACGATGCCCGCAAGAAGGGGCTCTCGCCGGCGGATTATGCGACCCAGCAAGCCGAGATGTGGAAGAAAGGCTTGGGTGATTGGGGCCAGAGCAGCGAACGGATTCAGAAGCTGCGCGACGCTGCGGATGTGGTGGTCTATACGCCTGGCAGCAACGCAGGCATTCCCGTCTCCATCCTCAAATCCTTTGCGGCGCCGTCACAGGCGATCCTGGACGATACCGAGATGTTGCGCGAGCGGATCAGTACGACGGTGACGAGTTTGTTGGGTCTCGTCGGCGTCGAGGTCGATCCCATCAAGAGCCGCGAACACATACTTTTGGCGACGATTCTCGATCGCACATGGAAAGCCGGGCAGGATCTCGATCTTGCGACGTTGATTCAACAGATCCAGACACCGCCGGTTACCAAGATCGGTGTGTTGAATCTGGATTCGTTCTATCCCTCGAAGGACCGTTTTGCCCTCGCCATGCAGTTAAATAACTTATTGGCTGCGCCGGGATTTTCTGCCTGGTTGGAGGGTGAAGCGCTCGAGGTCGACCAGATGCTCTATTCCACAGGGGGCAAGCCGCGACTCGCGATTTTCTCGATCGCGCATCTCAACGATGCCGAGCGGATGTTCTTTGTCACGTTGCTGCTGAGCCAGACCCTCGGCTGGGTGCGGGCACAGTCCGGTACGACCAGCCTCCGCGCTATTCTCTACATGGACGAAATCTTCGGCTATTTTCCCCCGGTCGCCAATCCGCCGTCAAAGCAACCTTTGCTGACATTGTTGAAGCAGGCTCGCGCATTCGGTCTGGGCGTGGTGCTGGCAACACAGAACCCTGTCGATCTTGATTACAAAGGCTTGGCGAATACCGGCACCTGGTTCATCGGACGACTGCAAACCGAACGAGACAAGGCTCGCGTGTTGGAAGGACTGGAAGGCGCCGCCGCGAGTAGCGGAAAGAAGTTCGATAAACAGGGGATGGAACAGCTTCTGGCCGGCCTGGGCAATCGAGTCTTTCTCATGAACAATGTCCACGAAGATTCGCTGGAGGTTTTTCAGACGAGGTGGACACTGTCCTACCTCCGAGGACCACTGACGCGAACGCAGATCAAGACGCTGATGGATCCTCTCAAGGTCGGTAAGGGGTTAGAGGTAAAGGGTGAGGGGAAGTCTGCTGCTCATGTTCCATTACACCTCACACCTCACTCCTCACGTCCGATGCTCCCCCCTGATGTGCCGCAACAATTCATTCCGATTCGTGGCGTGCAGCCGAGCGGCAGCACATTGGTTTATCAGCCGATGTTGTTGGGGGCATCGCAAGTGCGGGTATCAGACAGCAAGATCGGTGTGGATGTGACACAGGATGTGACTGTGCTTGCGCCGATTTCGGATGGTGCGGTGGCGGTGGACTGGGATCATGCAATCGAAGCAGGCATGGCCGTCGCTGATCTGGAACCATCGCCCTCTGATAGCGCACAGTTCGGAGAAATCCCCAGCCCTGCGAGCAAAGCCAAAAGTTATGACGCGTGGAATAAGGACTTTGTTGGATGGCTATTCCACACCCAAAAGGTCGATCTCTTGAAGAGCCCTAGTGCGAAAGAACTCTCGAAGCCTGGCGAATCAGAGAGGGACTTCCGTGTGCGGCTGCAACAATCCGGTCGCGAAACGCGGGACAAACAATCGGACAGCCTGCGTCGAAAGTACGCACCGAAGATTGCCGCCTTGCAAGACCGGATCAGGCGAGCTGGACAAATGGTCGAACGGCAGCAAGCGGAGTCTCGCTCCAGTCAAATGCAGGCGGCCATTTCGGTTGGCGCCTCAATCCTGGGCGCATTCCTCGGGCGGAAAACGATCAGCGCGGCGAACATCGGCCGGGCGACAACAGCGATTCGCGGAGCCGGACGTGCGATTAAGGAATCCGGTGACGTCGGGCAAGCCGAGGAGAACGTCTCGGCTCTGCAGCAACAATTGGCCGACCTCGAAGCGCAGTTTAAGAGGGAAACAGAGGCGCTGGCTGCCGCGACTGATCCCCTTCACGAGAAATTCGAAACCATCTCTCTCAAGCCCACCAAAGCCAACATCACCGTGAAACTCGTGGCGCTAGCCTGGACACCGCACTGGCGGGACGGGAAGGGAGTCCTGACCCAGTCATGGCAGTGAGGTATGGCGTCCTGAAGTTGGCGCAGAGTGGCCTTATGGAGTCGTGACGGATCCGGTCTCAACCGGTACAGTCCTCGTCTCATTCGGGTGACTCGCCGCGTTGGTCGGCGTACCCTCAGTCACCTGGTAGTAGCAGAACCCTTCGTGTTCGACGAGTTTCTTCACCATCACCCCTGCGGCTGTTTCAAGCGTGGCGGCAAGCGTCTCGTTCTGGGTACCGAAGACACTTCCGCCGCGAACCGATTTCCCCACGAGCGATGTCACAGTGGCTTCGGCGCGCAGGGCGTCACGGGTCACTCGAGCTAAGGCCCCCAAAGATATTGTGGGATGATCGGCATCGAATTCAGGATAGGGTAACTCCTGGGGATTTGACCCCGCTCGCAATGCCGTCGCGCCATGTACGGCCGGCACTCGAAACGCTGCGTCGAAGAACGCTTCCAGAAAAATGCGCATCAGATCAGCACTGACACGTTGAGAGTCGACCCTGGCGTTTGAGATGCGAGTTGAATGGGCAAGGTTCCCCTCAAGCTCCTCAGTAATCCCTGGAAACAGCAAGACGTTGCCGCTTCGATCGACAAACCCCTTCGAAGTCACTTTGACGACCCCGCGAAGGCCGACTCCCCTGTGGTTCGGTCTTACCGTGAAACTGAGATCGCCGAAATAGGCCTTGTTGTACACCAGCAGCATCCGAGCGAAGCGAGAAGAATCCCGTTCGAGTTGATCTTCATCCAGATCGAGATGCCCATACCATCGTTGGATCGTTTCGATGACCTGTGTGAGTTTATCCAGATCAATGCGCGCGGTCGCGTCATTGGCCACATCGTCGAGGACAGTGGCGAGAATGGAGAGAGAGACTCCCTCGTCGGGATGCCGCCGGCGAATCGTTTCGATGACGGCTGCTAGGGGACGGACGCTCGTCGATTGTCCCTCAGGGGTTTGCAGGGACATAATCTCTGACGAGGCGCCGGCATCAGGTCGCTCTCTCAGTGGTTCGTCGTGGGCTTGCTCGGTACAAGCTAGGAACTTCGTCGCGAGCTCTTTCTTGTCGGCCAACTTCTGGCGGAACTTTCCGTGATGCAGATCCGGTTGATCGCGCAGTTGCAACACCGAGGAGCTGCATCCTGCTTGCACGAGCAGGATGACCAGCAGGACAAACAAGGAATGTGGTAATCGCTTCATCGTTGCCTCGTGTCAGGTAGATAGGCTGAAGGCTGTTAGGGGCAAAAACCAACTTCAGCCTGAACGCCTGGGCATTGGCACGTTGGGTCAGTGCTTGCGTTCTTTCTGCATGATCTTGTCGGTCCAAGCCAAGAGGATGGCCGATCCGATGAAGGTCAAGTGGATAAAGATCTTCCACTTAACGTGCTCGATATCTTCGTGCGCGATGTTGACGAACGATTTCAGAAGATGAATGCTGGAGATGCCGATCAGTGAGGCTGCGAGCTTAATTTTGATGGTGCCGGGATCGATATGGGTCAGCCAGTCCGGTCGATCGGCATGCCCCTCTAAATCCAATTTGCTCACGAAGGTGGCATACCCGCCGATGATCACCATCGTGAGCAAGTTCGCTACCATTGTGACGTCGATCAGTCCCAGGACGCCCAGCATGAAGACGGTCTCCTGCTGTTGATTGATGTGCCATATCATCTCCCATAGTTCGATGAGAAATTTGTACGCGTACAGCAGCTCGGCTACGATGAGGCCGCCATAGAGTGGGGCTTGGATCCACCGGCTGGCGAACACGACAGTTTCAAACAGGTGTTCAACGCGGTTGATGGGAGCGTGTGCGTACTTCGCTGCGGCTAGTTCTGAATGATCGGAATGACTCACGGCGCGCTATCCTAGTCGGCGAGGGGGGAAGCTGTCAATTTGCACGATGCGACAGAGACGACCGACGGAGAAATGATGGTGGGGGAAGAACCCTGATCACTCATCGATCGTAGCAATGGGGAAGTCGGACGCTTCGATCCGGTTTTGCGGCACATGCAGATAGCGAATGGTGTTGACTATTTTTTGATCTTCCGTGGCCTTCTCAAAAAAGAAATCGGCCCCGGCGAGAGAGCAGGCCGTCTTGTTGTCGCGCGAAGGATCGTCCGTGACGACGATGATAATCGGCGGGACCATCAATTGCTTGATGTGTCGGAGGGCTTCGATGCCGCAGCCATCTCGGAGCGAGAAATTGAGGATTGCGATATCCGGCTTCCGATTCAGAATCATCGCGGTGGTTTCATCCGAGTCCGACGATTCTCCCACCACATGCACGCCGGTGATTTTCTCAAGGCGTTTCTTGAGTCTGTCGCGAAAGTGGGCATCTGCGTCGGCTAGAACGATGGTCATGCTATGGTTCCAACAGGGTGACGGTCTCTCGAGTCATACACAGTCTTTAAAGCCAACCGAAGAGAAAGACAATCAGCTGAACGCATACACAATGTAGGAGAAATCTGACTCTGCCCTGATCGCCAATAGAGACGAATGGTCCAAGCCGCCGCTTATGTTCATGTATGTGCGAGTGAGTCATCGTTGTGGCTATCCAACCAAATGATGGTCGAGGGCATAGCGGATCAGTTCGGCGGTGGTCGTAAGTTGTAGCTTGTCCAGGAGACGGGCTCGATAGGTACTGACGGTCTTGATACTGAGAGCGAGGGACTGTGCGATGTGCTTGACGGACCGGCCCTGAGCTAACAAGACAAGGACTTCGCTTTCTCGCTCAGACAATGTGTATTGGCCGGAGCCAGTGGGATTCATGTTCAGGCTGCCGGCCATATGCTCCCCGAGAGAGGCAGTGACGTACATGCGCCCGGTCAGGACTTGCTTGACGGCTCTGGCCAGCTCCTCTGGCGCGGTCTGCTTGGTGAGATAGGCCTTCGCCCATGCACGGAAGGCACGAACGGCGTATGGCTCCTCGGTGTGCAGGCTCAAAACCAACAGAGGAAGACGGGGGGCTGTACTGTGTAACTCGCGGAGCAGCTCCAACCCACTCTGATCAGGGAAACTGATATCTACGATCCCCAGATCCCAAGGTTCCTGCTGCACCGCAGCAATCGCCTTCTGGCTGCTATCGGCCTCTCCGACTTCGACGTGAGAAAAGACCTCCTCAAGAATCTGTTTCACACCCCGGCGCACAACTTCGTGATCGTCGATCACGAGAATCTTCATCGGCTGTGTCCCGTTCATGGAACGAAGCCCTCCGCAGCCGGTACGGAGGCGATGGCCGCGGTTCCGACACCGGACGTTCCTGCGAGATGAAAGCGGCCGCCCAGGAGGGAGGCTCGCTCCTGCATGCCTCGAAACCCACAGCCTATTGTCATTGTCATATTCGTGTTATGCCTGCGCACGCCTCGACAGGGAGCGTGAGGCAGTGCGGCTGTGTCCTGATGGGTGCGCGGATGTTTCATACCGTCATGAATATCGGTTCAAGGTAGATCTCAACGGTGACGCAAGTGCCTCGACCCACCATGGATTGAATGTCCAAGCGCCCCCCGATCTTGCGAACCCGGTCTTCCATCTGTGCGAATCCAACACCCTTCGCCTGTCCGTGCTCCACTTCGAAGCCTGATCCGTTGTCGCGAATGCTCAGTTGTACTCGTGAGCCGATCTGCCGAAGGACGATCACGACTCGCGTGGCGCGAGCATGACGGACGCAATTGCTCAAGGCTTCTCTGCTGATTGCAATGAGTTCCCGTGCTTCTTCACCGGTCAGAATCTCCTCTGACACCGGGTCGACCTCCACACGAATCCGTAACTCACTCACCCGCTCAAAGGTCTCGGCGAGGGCTTGTAACTCGGAGACCAGACTAAAAGGATCCACGCAATCGGATTCCACAGTCAGAATCATGCGCCGGATGTCCTGGATGACTGTGTGGAGTTGGTCGGCAGCCTGATCGCGTGCGTGCGGTCTAGCCTGTGGCGCTCCTCTGCGCAATTCATGGGATTGCGCAAGGCTCAACCCGATCGCATAGAGCGCTTGCAATACAGTCTCGTGCAATTCTCGTCCGATGCGTCGGCGATCGTGCAGCAGGGCGCTCAATCGTCGCTCAGATGCCGTGAGGGCCGCGGTAAGGTTGTTTTCGACCTGCCCACGCAGCAGGCAAGAAATAGCCTCCGCTGTGTCGGTGGGAATTCCTTTCATGCGCGATGCAGGCTGCTGCGTCGGTTGGCCGGAAGCGCCTAGAAACCCGTCGAGAATCTGGAACTTTTGTCGATCGTTCATAAGCCCGTACACTCTTTCTATCTTCTGCCAAGGAACGTCTTCGAATTATTCCCGGCACGGACTCCTTCAGCTCGAGAGCCCTCTACTAGTACGCGCCTGCTATGCATTTCGTCACCTGGCGGAAGCGCCAGGTGACGAAATACCATCATTTGATGCATTTCTTCCGCATAGATCGTGAGTGGTCCCCTGAAAGAAACAAGGAGGTGCTTATGCAGGTGTTGGAGGAGAGCCGACCGATCGAGTTTTGGGAAGACAGATTACTCGTAAAAACATTGTCAGCTGAGCAAGATCTCAGCGCGTCGTATCATCTGCGCCACCAGGTGTTTGCCGACCGGCTTCAATGGGTTACGAAAAGCGACGACGAGCTTGAAATTGATGCGTACGACGCATTTGCCACGTCGGTTGGGCTGTTTGACGATGAGCGGAAACTCCGGGGCGTCTTTCGGATGGTGAGTCCTCCTTACCCCTTCATGATCGAAAGCGAATTCCGTCCGTGCTTGCTTCCGAACTGTGAAATTAGGAAAGAGCGTGACACTGTAGAGATCACAAGGCTGGCGCTAGATCCCACGTTGACGGATAAAGGGCTGTCTATCCGACTCATGCAGGTCTTGTTCAAGGGGGTGTATCAATGGTCACTGCAGAATGAAGTCCGGTATTTATACATGGTGGTTGAAAAACGATTTCTGCGAGTGCTCCGCGGAATGGGATTTTCTTGCGAGGCCATCAGCCCGGCCGTGTCGCTTCCGCCGGCTGGGGCACTCTCCATCGCCGCTGTGCTGGACTGGGAGCAATTTCATGAAACGTGCCCACAAAAGCAACCGTCTTTCTTCCAGTGGATAAATGCCGTGGATGGCTCCGCTTCGTTTGAGAAAAGCGGGTTTCTCGCAAGGGATCCCAGGGAGCAGTTCGCCGAGTTGGGCGTAGGTCAGACCATGCGGCAAGATCATCAGCCGTTAGACGGGGTGGAGAGAAGATTGGCCGCAGCCTGATTGAAGAAGGTTTTCTAGTACCCCGGGAGAGTAGCTTACTCGGTTGGAAGCAGGCCATGTTCCATGGCAACTGCCACTGCGTGCGTGCGGGAACTTACATCAAGTTTCATGAAAATACCTTCAACGTGGAAGCGCACAGTCCGTTCAGTCACCCCCACAATTTGAGCAATTTCCCAGTTGGTTTTTCCTTCTTTCATCCACAGCAGCACCGTCATTTCTCGATGCGAAAGGCCTTTCACGCGATTGAATAAAGGTGTGCGGGTGTTTGCGATGAGAACTCGGTGAATAGAGGGAAGAAGATATTCTAGTAATCCTGTGAACCGCTGGGTGCCAACTGCGTCACCCCCGGCAAATGAAAAGAAAGTCGCGAAGCCCCTCTCACGTTCGAGCATCCCCGTGGTAATCCCATGCGCCAGTCCAACCGACCGCGCTTCCTCGATGAATTCAAGCTGCTTCGGAGAACTGGTCTTATCGTACGTCTGTTTCCACACTTGTGTTCTGAAGGAAGACAAGAGCGACTGCAACACAGGACCGACGCTGGCATACCCTTTCGTGCCGTACGTGTACAGCCAGTCATTGGAATAACTCACGTTGATCACACTGTTGAATTCCTTAAAACCGCCGGTGGCGGTGAGCTGCGCTACCCCGCCGATCACTTTTTGGCATGCCACAGCCCGCTGAATAAGCTGTAAAACCTTATACACATCATCCCCTGTCGTTGCCTCCGCCGAGTAGTGAAGGATCTCAACGACATTTTGGATCTCTCTTTTCGTCAGGCCTTCAAATATCTCAGACGGGAAACGACGCCGTTGTTTACCAAGATATTGATGGTGTGGGGTCTGGGGGTAGCTGTTGTCAAGACTTCGTTGTTCCGAAAGTGGAGGAGCCTGATCGTGGGCTCCTCTCTGAATAAAAGGAAACTCCCCACATAGGGTATCGTCCGAAACAGTCTGTTGTTGTCGAAGGGGCTCGCGCATATGATCACTGAGCCTCAATGAGCCGTTCTTAGTCGTGCGATGAAGCCCGATATGTGGAAGTGTAATAGAGGTCGCCTGTGAAATCAACATGCATATAACCTTCAGTCAGAGCCCATCATTCCTTCAAGTTAGATCCATATGGCTCTACATATAGCCATGTAGGTCATTGTATATGGTCGTAATCTAGAATCCTTCTGTGTCATTATGCAGGTTCGGTGCTGTACTTAGGAAGCGTTCGCCTAGCATGCCTTATTTTTTCGGGTTCAGCCTCGTGGTATGGCTACTGCTGCAACTATCAGACGCTTCTGCGCAAGCTCTTCGGTTTCAGCCACAAGGAGCGGCGGCGACTGGACAAGGGAATGCCTTTATCGCACAGGCCGATGATGCGTCTGCCATTCACTACAACCCAGCCGGACTGAGCCAGGTGAATGGAGTCCAAGTCGTCACTGGAACTAACCTGGTAGGCGGGTCCATCAAGTTCAATAGCCCGACCGGGGTAGACACCCGAGGGGACTTCGGAGGAAGTATTGCATTTCCCCCACCGAGTCATTCCTATATCAGTGCAAACCTGGGATATTTTGGTTGGGAAAAACTGTCAAATGTGACGGTCGGACTTGGTCTCACCTCACCATTCGGGTTGAACACCCGCTATCCCGTGGATGGCCCCTTCAACACAGCCGTCACCTCTGCAGCGCTTCCACTCCTCGATATTAAGCCGACCATAGCCTATAAGTTTAATGATCAGTTGGCTATCGGGGTGAACGCAGACATCTATACGTTCGCAAGCTTTGTTGGGCAAGGGCATGCGGAACAGCGGCAAGTGGGCAGCGGAGCGCTTGCAGGTGCTTCTCTCGAATTCAACGGCAACGGAACGGGGGCGGGCGCAGCCGTCAGCCTACTGTACACACCACTGAGAAACAGCGATGGCAAACCGATCGCCTCCGTTGGACTGGTCTATCGCACCCAAGCAGTGCTGCCGCTAAGTGGTTCATTTTTAGTCAATGGAGCAAAGGTTGCCGATGCATCCACTAATCTCGTGCTTCCGCAGATTTTTGCTGGGGGGATCGCAATTTGGCCGGTTCGTACGAGAGAGCGGGAATGGAAACTGGAACTCGACGTGGAATATGTCGAGTGGAAATCGAATCGTAACCTGGACATCCATCTTTCTTCCGGCGCGGTCGTCCCGCAGCCACAACAATGGAAGACAGTGCCGGTCGTGGCGATCGGCACCGAATACAAATGGCTTGATCCCGAATGGTTGCCTCATTGGGATGTGGCAGTCCGATCGGGGTACACACATACCGAAAATCCCGTTCCCGACTTGACGTTCAATCCTGGGATCATTTCTTTATCTTCCAACACGTTGTCGCTTGGAGCGGGATTCTTGTGTAAGGGCCAGGGCCGGTTTCTGGGAATGGTCCCTTGCGGAGGAGCATCCGCGATGTGGCCAAAGGCCATTGGACTGGATGTGGCATATCAAGAATGGTTCTACGAGTCCCGCACGGTGTCCGGCAATCTCAATCCCACCGTCAACGGGACATACCATGCCTTTGTTCATCTGGGGACCTTCAGCTTCAAGTTCATGTTTTAGCAAGATACTGAAACACTCCGCTTCCCAGCCCGCATCAGCTTCTACCGCGCCTCTCGCTCATATCGCAAGAATAAGCGAGTTCAGTTGCGAGTCTGGATAGTTTTCGCGAGGGCTTTCCGCATCTCCGAAACAGTCTTGGCATCGAGGCCGGCTGCGGTCAATTCATGATCTGTCGCGGCAGCGATATTCGCCAGACTGCCATATTGTTTCAGCAAACGAGCCCGTGTGATTTCGCCGACACCGATGATCTGATCGAGTGGAGAGGCCATCAAGGCCTTACTGCGGAGCTTGCGATGAAATGTGATGGCAAATCGATGAGCCTCGTCACGAATACGTTGCACGAGATGGGTGGCCGGAGAGTTCGCGCGAAGCACAACGGGATTTTTTCGTCCGGGCAGGAAGATCCGCTCGTCCTTCTCGCCACGTGCTTTGGCCAGACCTATAATCGCCAGATCCTGATGGCCGACCTGTTTTAACCCTTCCATGGCTGCGGCGAGCTGGCCCAATCCTCCATCGATGAGGATGAGATCCGGGCGCTCGAGATTCTCGCTGTCTCCATAACGCCTTCTCACGACTTCCTGCATGCTGGCAAAATCGTTGGCGCCGGTCACGGTTTGAATTTTGAAGCGGCGGTAGTCGGATTTCTTCATTTGGCCATCTTCCCATACGACCATGGACGCGACGGACTGGTTGCCCATGGTGTTCGAGATGTCGAATCCTTCAATACGCCGAGGCGCGATGTCCAATCGTACAAGCCGCTTGAGTTCTTCAACGGCCTGCCGCCCGATTTCTTCGTCTCGGAGGTGATTGGCGACGGCGGCACCGGCGTTTTCTTCCGCCAGGAGAAGCAATTGATGTTTTACTCCCCGCTCGGGCGCCACGATGCGGACGGCGTTTCCTCGCTTGCCTGAGAGCCACTCCTCGATTACCGTGACGTCGTCGAGGTCGGCGGGAATGAGCAGCTCTTTGGGCGGCTGACCATCTTTGTTGTAAAACTGTTCAATGGCGGATCGAACGAGTTCCTCGTCGCTGGCATCGGCAGAATGAGGCCAAAAGAAATCTTTGCGTCCGATCAAGAGCCCGCCGCGCACGAAGAGGATCTGGAGATCGACCGCCGAGCCTTGCCGCGTCAGGCCAATCACGTCTTGGTCAGTCGTCGTCGTTTGGGTAATGCGCTGTTTCTCAAGCGTGCGTTCGATGTTGAAGAGCCGATCGCGCAAGCGCACTGCTTCTTCAAAATCCTCACGCTCCGCCGCCGCTTCCATCTGGGTGCGTAAGTCGTCCAGCAATTCGTGGTCGCGCCCTTCGAGAAACTGGCGCACCTGTTCGACGATGTGGCGGTAGTCCTCTTTCGATTGATTGCCGGTGCAGGGCGCCATGCACCGTTTGATCTCGAATTCGATACAAGCTCGCTCTGCCTTGCCGTCGATCTCAATGGTGCAGGTGGCCAAAGGGAAGGCTTTCTTAATGACTTTCAAGGTCTCCCGCAATGCGCTGGCCGGCGTGTAGGGACCATAGTAGAGCGCGCCGTCTTGTTGCACGCGGCGGACGATGGAGAGGCGCGGGAAGTCCTCTTTGATCGGCAGGCGAAGGTAGGGGTATTGCTTGTCGTCTCGTAAGACCACGTTGAACCGAGGCCGGTGCTGCTTGATCAGATTGCTTTCGAGGATAAGCGCTTCAAGTTCTGAGCGGGTGACGATCGTTTCGAGGTCTGCGATGTGGCTGACCAAAACCGTAGTTTTCGGAGAGTGGTCGGTCCCTTTTTGAAAGTACGACCGCACGCGGTTGGACAGAGCCGCCGCCTTCCCGACGTAAAGCAAATCGCCATGGTCGTCCTTGAACAGATAGACACCGGGCTGGTCAGGGAGATGGTCGAGTTTAGATTGGAATTCAACAGAGATAATCATCAGCTACCAGCCTTCAGCGGTCCGCAGAAAAAGAGTGCTTGTACGGTACCATTCTAAGGCCCGGGGCACTTTGGGGCAACTCGGTCGAAGAGTTGAGGTGAAGACCGATTGCTTGCTCAGCGCAGGCTGCGTACAAAGGAGGGGCTAAGGCGTCCGCGCGCGACTTCCGCGACCGGACCCCTCATGGTGAGACTAAAATTCTCGGCGACTTCGATGTTGAGATTACCTCCCGGCATCTTTACTGTGACGGGGCTCTTTACTAACCCGATCCGGACGGCTGCACTCGCTGCGGCGCAAGAGGAAGACCCGGAGGCTTGGGTTTCGCCAGCCCCGCGCTCCCAGATCAGGATGAAGAGTTCTTTTGGGCCGGTCGGCACGGCGAGTTGAACGTTCGTTCGCTTGGGAAAGTAGGAATGGTTCTCTAATGCCGGTCCCAACTTCAAGAGATCCTCACGCGACCAGGATTGCCCCGTCGGTTTGAAGACAACACAGTGTGGATTTCCCACACTCACGCCGGTAAAGGTGAGGGATTGGCCGGCGGCGTTAATGGGCTGTTCGATCAGCTCGCTGGCCGTGAGCGTACAAGGGAGTGCTGCCGGCTGGAACGTCGCACGGCCCATTTCGACGGTGACGGCACTCGCATCCCCATGCCGGTCCACATGCAACGCAATGGTGACCAGCCCGCCTTTGGTCTCGACGGTGAAGCGATTCTTCTTCGTCTTGCCGGTCGCGTGAAGATAGCGGGCGAAAATGCGCAATCCGTTGCCTGATTTTTCCGCTTCGCTGCCGTCAGGGTTGAAGATGCGCAGGCCGAAGTCCGCCTTTTTCGTCGGAGCCTGCGCAAGTATCCCGTCGCTGCCTAGGCCCCAATTACGATCACAGATAGCTTTGATCCTCGATGGAGTGAGCGAGAACGACAGTTCTTTGGAATCCATCACCACATAGTCATTGCCCAGCCCATGCCCACGGAAGAACCCGTTCTTCATGCGCAGCTCCTTGAGTAGAGAGAGAAACAGGGAGAGATACCTAGCATGAACGGTGTGGGGAGGGAAAGGGGGACGTGAAGAGGGCTCACACGATCTTGACGCCAGGCGGTCGTTCGATGAGTTCGACTTCATAGCCGTCCGGAGCATCGATAAAAATGAAGCGGCTTCCGGAGGATGTCTGCGTCGGACCGTCTGTGACCTTGACGCCCTTCGTATTGAGCGAGGCAATGGTGTCGTCGAGGCTCTCCACCTGAAACGCGAGATGGACAAGATCTTCCTGGACCTTCACTGGCCCACTCGGAGGAAAACTGGTCAGCTCAATGAGTTCATCGCTGTTGGGAACTTTTAAAAATGCGAGCTGCGATCCACGTGGAGACGTCTTCCGTTCCAGCACCTCAAGCCCGAGCACATCCGTATAGAACCGGATTGTTTGGCTCAAGTCGCTGACGCGCATGCGGGTGTGGAGGAGTTTCTTGACCTTCATAAGGCCCATTATAAGCAGTCAGCTTTCAGCCATCAGCCTCAGGAGGTTATATGCTGATGGCTGAGCCCTGACAGCTGACAGCTATGTTTTTTTCTCTCTCGCCGGGCCATTCGTCTTACGCAGCAGGATTTCGGCACTGCCTGAAATCAGTAAGTTCGGTATGGGGCCAATCTCCTGGTAGCCCTGCATCTCGTAAAATTTTCGGCCCTGGTCGTTGAAGTCCGATACACAGACAAACAGGTTCTTCGTCCTGGCAAAGACAGCTGCTTCGACGTAGCCGAGCAACCTGCCCCCTAACCCCTTGCCTCTCGCCCAGTCTGCCACTCCAAACAGTTCCAGGTAGTCGCCGAGCAGGAACTTCTGACGAACCACCGCGATGCCTGCCACTCTGCCGTTCTGGTTCACGACGTAGCTGTCACGTCCCTGTGGGAGCGGCACAAAATAGCTGTCCCAGTCACTGGCTTGGTAGCTCAGCCGTTTCCACGGATCGGAGTCGGCGAGCAACTCAATGACGGCTGCCCGATCCTCCGACATCATGAGCCGAACATCCAGGTTAGTCACGGAGCTGTTTGGCCATTACAGATTAGGAGATCACTCATGGTCATAGGGGCGAGGTGTCGCTCCGGCAAGAGATGTTGCTGGAGGTCTTGCACCACCTCCTGCGTATGTTTGCCTTTCCCGTTGGCGTGCATCACGATGACACTGCCCTTCCGGACTAACTGCTTCAGCCGGTCTTCGATACGCATCGCCGAGAGTGTCGGGTCGGGATCGCCGGACTCGACATTCCAGAGAATGAACTGGAGGCCGAGGGCGCGGGCCACGTTAACGGTGTCGTCGTTGAACTCCCCATAGGGAGGGCGGAACAGCGTGGCGTCATGACCGTACTTGGTCTTGAGCAGACGAACTGGTCCGAGAATTTCTTGTTTCTGCTCATCCGCTGAATGAAGCGGCATATGGGCATGGACTTCCCCATGGGTGCCGACCTCGAAAAACGGGATCTGGAGGAGGGCCTTTACTTGTTCATCGTGTTTCATCATCCATTTCCCGGACATGAAGAAAGTGGCGGGAATCTTCTGCTCAATCAAATAGTCGATCAACGCCTGATCGTAGCCCGATCCTTTCTGCACCGGGCAGAGATCGAACGTCAACGCGACTCCCGGACAAGAGGGAGGGCCCGACTTGATCACCTGGGCCTGTGTGAAGGAAGGCGTCGCCGGGACAAGCAGCATCGTGATGGCCAGGCACAGAATCCCCGAGGAGTAGCGCAGTCGCATGGTGGACAGTATACCCGATCCCAAGGCCACGCAAAAATGATTGTGGTATGCCAGCATCTCGACAGCCTATTTGTTTTAGGCAAGGAAGCGATCCCCGCAGGCTGCTCAAAAAGTTCAGACTTCTCACCCGCCCAACCCCGGCGCGCCGAGACGCGCCGTTCCGCAGGCAAGGCCGCAGCGAGTGAAGACCGGAGGAGGTACCGACCGCACTTCGTGTGGACCGTTCGCCCGTACAATGGATCTTGGCGAACGGAAAAGCCCCTCCAGTGCTTCCGACCTCCGAGGGACTCCTCTTCAACGTTGAGGATCTGAACGATGCGAGAACGACGCATGGGATAAGGCGCGTCTCGGCGCGCCGGGGTTGGGCGGGTGAGAAGAGCGACTTTTTCAGCGGCCAGCTAGGAGGCGAAGCCGGGTTGACGCTTGAATTCTCCCACTGTTACGGTGAATGCATGGCTTTGCCCAATTGGAGAATCGGTCGTGCGCTCGGTATCCCAATTCACGTGCATGCCTCCTGGTTCCTGGTGTTCTTCTTTGTGACTTGGTCAATGGCGACGGGCTATTTGCCAGAGACGTTGCCTGGTCTATCGGCTCCGCGCTACTGGGGGATGGGCGGCATTGCCGCGCTTTTGTTGTTCCTCTCCGTTCTTCTTCATGAATTGGGACATTCCTATGTGGCGTTGCGCTATCAGATCCCTATCAAGCAGATTACGCTGTTCATCTTCGGGGGAATGGCACACATGGGAAAGGAACCGCCCAGTCCGCGGGCAGAGTTTTTGATCGCGATGGCAGGACCGATCGTAAGCTTGATCCTGGGGGCCGGTTGTCTCGGCGGAGCCATGGCCCTGGAATCATTGTTCGCGCGATCAGGGGTTCAAGGACTTGTCGTCCTTGGGAGCTTGCTTGGCATGGTGAATGTGCAGCTGGGACTATTTAACCTGATCCCGGGGTTCCCGTTAGACGGTGGCCGTGTCTTACGCGCTGGACTCTGGGCCTGGAACAAGGATTTCAATCGAGCGACCAGTCAGGCTTCGCTCGCGGGAATAGGATTCGGTGTGGCGCTTGGGTTGATCGGTGCGGTCTTGATAGTGGGAGCCTGGTCCGGCGCTCTCGGACATTCCACCGGGACGAATGGGGGCTGGCTCATCTTTATCGGCGCATTCCTCTTTTCGACTGCGCTGGCAGGCCAACGGCAGGCAGCCCTGCGAATTCCGTTGACGACGGTGACGGTTCGCCGGGTCATGGTCCACCATGTCGTGACCCTGTTACCGGAAATGAGCGTGCAGGACGCGGTCGATCAATACTTTGTGAAACATGGATTCGGTGGATTTCCCGTGTGTGAAGAGGGTCAGGTTCTCGGGATGGTCACGGTGGAAGACGTGCATGCGCTTCCCTCAGCACTCTGGCCATGGCGTCGCGTTCGCGAGATCATGCGCCCAGTGTCGACGGCCTTCTGTATTCCTCCGGACTGGTCTGTTATGCAGGCGATGGAATGCATGGCCCAGGGCGGATGGGACCGTCTCGTGGTGATGGAGAACGAAAAGCTCGTAGGGCTCGTCACCCGATCGGCCATCGCACATCACTTACAGTTGCACAAGGCATGAGAGGTAGAGCGTCAAGAGGTTGAACGGAGATTCCCGTCACTTCTTACGTTTTATATCTTACGCTCAATCGTTCGCGCGAGCGATGGAAATATTTTGTGCAATGGCAATACGCACGAGGTGGACCACGAGCAGGAATCCGTAGACGACGCAGAAGAACTTGAAAGTGGCTCGATAAAAGTCTGTCAACAGGATAGGGAGACAGAGGGCGAAGAGCAGGCTTGCGATCAAGGTCATAAAGGTCAGCCGCTTGCAAAACTCATGGTGGGCTTCCCGGCCGATCTGTTTCAGCGCGAGAGCATATCTCTCGGCTCGTTGAAGCCTGGCTGCTCGCAGGGCAGCCTCACCTATGCCCCAGTAATGCAAGTAGCCATAGCCACCCAGAATCAACAACCAAGGTAATGCCCATAGAGGCCAGTACGCCGCACCTCCGTAGGTCTCGCTGCTGAGCAAGGCGGCGCAGGAAGGGGCATAGAGCAATCCCAACACCAGCGGCAGGATACGTTCATCATTCGGACGTTCTCCCTCTGGCCCCCCATGAATCAGCTCCCGTTCAAATAAGGGGTAGCCGTACTTGAGGACCACGAGCGCGATGGCGGCGCTCATGGTTTTGTCAGGAATATAGCGAATCCAGTTCTGGAACCAATTCACAATCCACCAACTTAGACTGTCCCCCCAGGTAATTCCAAGAAGGGATTCGAGGTAAAGGTGGGCGGTGCGCTCCCATTGGAGTACGCGTTGGCTCACTGACTCGGCAACGTCGGGGTTCAAGGCAAAGGTCGTTTGCTCATGCAGCGCAGCTTGGACAAAGGTTCCTGGTAGGCTCATGACGATCGCGCCGCCCACTCCAAAAATATAGAGAAACCAAGCATGGGACAGAGCGGAACTGCGTCCTTTGCGGAGATACTTTTGAAAGCCTGTTTGTCTGGCCATCCAACCCCAGTAACAGGCGCCAGCCATGCTCACCAGCGACCAGGGAAAAATCACTACATCCGCGCCGGTTTCCGGATACAATAACCAATTCACGGCTGAATTTGAGAGGAGGGCCACGATGGCCCCCCACCAGGGACCCAAGAGAAAGGCAACCAGCGCTGTTCCCGTCATATCAAGGAACAGGATACTCTCAAGATGCCGACTCAACGTGAGCCCAACATAGTTGAGCAGCAGGCCTGCTGCGACAATGACGCTGGTTTCGTACAAGAGGAGGTAGGACACACCACGGAAGGGCTTCGACGAAAAGAAATCGATCGACGGAGGCGAATCCGGCGCCGGACGTTCGGTTGTCGAGGGCGATTTTCGTTCCTTCTTCGATGTCAGCGACGTCAACCGAGTCTTGACGTCCAGAAGCTTCTCCATGAGAGTCAATAGCGCCGCGATGAAGCCAATCACGGTGCCACCGAGCATGAGCATATCTTTGCCGAAATCTTCAGGCATGAGGCGGTTCCCTGAACTTAAAAGTGTCAGTTGCCATTCTATCCACGAAGGGATATCCCCGCCAGCAAATGTCCAGAAGCCGACAGGCTAGTCTGGTTCACCTCGTTGATCTGGTTTGTTTGGTTTATCTGGTTTGTCTAGATCAACCAAATAGACGAGACAGACCAGATCAACCATCCGATCCCGGCCGCATCACGTTCCTTTTATGTTCGCGGACCATTCGGCAAGGCCTGGTCTGTCTGAGCGGTTCTCGTGGTTGCGGCCGACAGTACCTGAGCCTGTTGTTGGAGGCGGTGGGCGACCTCAGCGCCGATCAACAAGAGGGCTGCGGAGTAGTAGACCCATAAGAGCAGCAGAATGACTTCCAAGAGGGTCCCATAGAGGTGGGTGTACACAGTCGCGTAAGTGCTATAGGTCACGAATAAGAGTTTGGCCGCAACCCAGAGCAGGCTGAAAGTCAGAGCCCCTATCATCGCCTCACGCCATTGCGGTTGCCGACGCGGAACGAGCCGATATAATCCCGTGACCGTGAGGAAGGCCAACGCGAAGGGCAGTGTATAGGTGAGGAACAGATCATGGGCTGCAAGTGCCAGGAGATCGAGCCCCCAGAGTCTTGGCGCATATCCGGTTAAGAAGTTGACGATTTGGGTCGCGCCGTAGGAGAGCAGCAACACGAGTCCGGTCACAGCGAGCAAAGCGACGGCGATGCCGGTCGAAATGAGGGGATGGCGGCGCCAGGTACTTTCGAATACGACGTTCAACGCATAGTCGAGTTCATAGAACACCAGCGTGCCGAACCAGACGAATGTCAGAAACACGGCCCAGCGGACGGTTTCCAAGGCGCTCACCCGATGCAATTCGTTTACGATATGTTCTCCCAGCGAGGGGAGGAAGCCCTCGAGAAAACTGAGGAGGACCTGTTCCCCGATCACGTCATGACTCACTACGAAACTCAGGCCGTAGAGTAAGAGGAAGACGAGCGGGAAGAGGGAGAGCAAGGAGAAAAATGCAAGCGAGGCCGCCAGACTGGCGCACCCATGGCGCAGAAACGATCGTGTGAGATCTCGGAGAAAACGAAAGGGCTGCATAAGGCGCGACGGATAAAGGGCTTGTCACCAACGTAGCACGAGTCGCCCTCTCGTGCACCTGTTCAACCCACGTCATTCACACAGGCTTCTACTCAATGGACAATGTTCAGGCGAAGGACACTGGGTTCGCAGGATGCTCAAAAAGCCTGCTCAACAAGGCCGCAGCCGACGGAAGCACCGGAGGCGTAGCCCCTGGCTATGTTGAGGATGCTTTCGAGGCGAGAACGATGCTGGCGGGCTTTTTCAGCATCCTGCCAGAGAATTATTTCAGCGTCAGGACAGATTGGAGCGCGAAGGTGACGAGAGGGTTGGGAAAGAGGCCGAACAAAATCACGCCTGCGACGGCACAGGCCAATACGAAGGACAAGGTCGGTGAAGTCATTAGATAGGGCGGCGAGTCGGAAGAAGGATTTGGATCGCGCATATACATTACCATGACCACTCGCATGTAGTAGTAGGCTGATACGACGGCAAAGATTAAGGCGATGGCGGCGAGCCAGGCCAATCCTGCTTCGACTGCCGCCATGAACACATAGAATTTTCCGATGAAGCCCGCGGTCGGCGGAATACCTGCTAGTGAGGCCATGAAGACCAGCATGAGAAAGGCCGCGACCGGCTGGCGCTTTGCAAGTCCTGCGAAATCATCAATCTCTTCTCCCTCGACCCCGCCTTTCCTGAGCATGCCGATGACGGCGAAGGCGCCGAGCGTCATGAAGGTATAGAGGGTGAGATAGATCATGATGCTCGCAAGACCGGGTGTTCCCCCGGACGCGCCGACCCCACGGGCTGCCGCCACAAAGCCGATCAACGCGTAGCCGGCGTGGGCGATGCTGGAATAAGCCAGCATGCGTTTAATGTTGGTCTGCACGATGGCGACAACATTGCCGAGCACCAGCGTAAGTATGGAGATGAGCAGGAACAGGAGCGACCAATCTGCCTTGAGCCCGCCGAGCCCTTCAACGAAAACACGCATGAACGCAGCAAAGCTGGCAGCTTTTGCGGCGACCGCCATGAAGGCCGTGACGGAGGTCGGAGCGCCCTGATAGACGTCGGGCGTCCACATATGGAACGGCACTGCGGCGAGCTTAAAGCCGAAGCCGACTGCCAGCAGAATCGTGGCGATCAGCACAAGGGGGTCGTCCACCCCGCGAGTTCCGATGGCACCTGCGATCGATATCAACTTGGTGCTGCCGGCTACGCCGTAGAGCAAGGAGATGCCGTACAACAGAATTCCCGAGGAGAAGGCGCCGAGGACGAAGTATTTGGCTGCGGCCTCCAGCGAACGAGGCTTAGACCGATTGAGCCCGGTCATGACATAGAGCGAGAGAGACATGAGCTCGGTGCCGAGATAAATCGTCAGCAAGTCAACGCTGGAGACCATGACCATCATGCCGGAGAGGGCGAGGAGTATGAACCCGTAGTACTCGCCGAGGTGTATGCGCTCCGCTTTCAGATAGGGCAGCGATAGCACAATGGTCAGCCCGGTCACCCCACAGAGGACGATTTTCCAGAATCTGGCATAGGCATCGATCACCACCAGGTCGCTAAACGCGGACACCCGGACATTGAGGGCACTGATCTGTTCAGCGATGATCCCAAGACAGAGAGCGAGGGCGCCCACACTCAGCCATGCCAGGAGATCTCGTCTCGAGGCTGGGGTGACGGGGTCTAGCACGATGACGAGACAGGCCGTGACGACGACAATGAGCTCGGGAAGCAGGGTTAAAAGGTCGGTGCCGTACAGACTCATCGCAATGTGCCTTGAGTCGTCAGCTGCGCTTCACTGTCCACCAGCAGTGGCCCCATCCCTCCGGCAGAGGGATGGGCGGTCGGCGCCATCTTAGCGCGGGACATGGAGTCAATCGTGTTGGTCACGCTCTGGTGCATCCGGCTTACGAGCGGATTGGGATAGAGCCCGATCCAAAACACCAACAGAGCCAGCGGCACCAGCGTAGCGAGTTCCCTTTGGTTGAGGTCCCTGAGTGTCGGGAGGTGGTGCGGGGATGGGACCCCGTAGACCACTCGCTGGATCATCCATAGGAGATACGCGGCGGCCAGTATGATCCCCAATGATGCAAAGGCGGTCGCGATCTTGCTCCAGAGGAACGTACCGACGAGCACGAGGAATTCTCCGACAAAACTATTGGTGCCTGGGAGACCGAGCGAAGACAAGGCAAAAATCACCAATAGGGTGGCATACTGCGGCATCGGCGCGGCTAATCCGACATTATCGGCGATCAACCGGCTATGGGTGCGCTCATAGATCATGCCGACGCAGAGGAACAGCGCGCCGGTCGTAATTCCATGGTTGACCATTTGGAGAACGGCTCCTTCGATGCCCTGTTGGTTCAGAACAAACAGACCAAGGCTGACGAATCCCATGTGGCTCACACTCGAATAGGCGATCAGCTTCTTGAGATCGACTTGGGCCAGCGCCATATAGGCGCCATATATGATCGCGATGATCGAGAGCGCGACCATCATGGGCGTAAAGTCGCGGCTGGCATCCGGCAACATCGGCAAACTGAATCGCAGGAATCCATAGGCGCCCATTTTCAGAAGAATGCTGGCGAGGATGACGCTGCCAGCGGTCGGGGCCTCGACGTGGGCATCCGGGAGCCACGTGTGAAATGGGAACATGGGCACCTTCACCGCGAAGGCGGCGAAGAATGCCAGGAACAACCACGTTTGCAACGAAGCAGGGTAGGTGCCTTGACTTAGGGCGAGGATATCGAACGTGTGCCCTCCGTAAAAGTACAGAACAAGGATGGCCACGAGTAACAACACACTGCCTGCGAGGGTGTACAGAAAGAACTTGATGGCCGCATAGAGCCGGTTCGGCCCTCCCCAGACGCCGATCAGGAGGTACATCGGAATCAACATGGCCTCCCAAAACACATAGAACAGCACGAAGTCCATCGCAACGAATACCCCCACCATGGCCGTTTCCATCACAAGCAACACGGCCATGAAACCGCGGACTCGTGTGGTGATCGCATTCCAGGATGCCAGAACACAGAGGGGCATGATCCCGACGGTCATCAAAACCAGCGGGAGACTGATTCCGTCGAGACCCAGACTATAGTAAATGGGAGGGGCCGTGATCCAGGCGACATGCTCGGTGAACTGCATCTGGCTGGCCTGTGGATCAAAGAGCCACCAGAGCGGGAGGGCCACAAACAAATCGGCCAAGGTTGCAGCTAGCGCAATCCATTTCGCGGCCGATTCTGCCGCGAGATATATTGCCACGGCTCCCACAAGGGGAAGCACGAGCAGGAGTGAGAGCCAGGGAAAGGAACTGGTCATTGATCAAGAGTCAATTGGCAATTGGCATCGGCAAGCGAACGGCTGTTCGTCGTTCCCATTGACGAGTGACCAGTGACCATTGACGCTCCTTTACAAGAATAAGAACACCGTAAAAAGGATCACCGCCCCAAGCGCCATGCCGAGTGCGTAATGTTGCGCTTGCCCGCTTTGCGTGAGCCTCAAGAGCCAGCCTCCCCAAGCGGTCGCGCGGGCCACGCCGTTCACCGCACCATCGATCACATTCACATCCACGCGCTTCCACAGTTCGGTTGCAGCGAAAAAGACGGATCGTACGATCGTTCGATCGTACGCTTCGTCGAAATACCATTTATTCAGTGAGCCTCGATACAAGGACTGCCACTGGCGAGCGAATCGATCCGGCAGCGTCGGGTTGATCACATAGACATAATAGGCGCCGGCGATCCCGATCAATCCCATGCTCGTGGCCACCACCATGATGCCGACAGCGGCTCCTCCCTCGTGACCTGCATCGCCTCCACTTGTTTCGAACATCGGTCCAAGAAACTCCAGAATGCCCAGATAGCCTGTGACGATACTGAGTACGGCCAGGACGATCAGCGGCAGGGTCATGGTTTTTGAAGGTTCGTGTACATGGGCTGCATGACGAAGATCGACATGCGAGGGGCCCCAAAACATGACGAATACGAGCCGGAAGCTGTAGAACGCCGTCATCAACGCCGTCACGAGACCGAGGACAGTGAGGAACTGACCGAGGGGTCCGGCTGACCAAGCCGAGATAAGCAGATCGTCCTTGCTGAAAAATCCTGCCGTCAGAGGGAATCCTGCAAGCGCGAGCGAGCCCACAACGAACGTCCAATAGGTGACCGGCAATTTGTCTTTCAGCCCGCCCATGCGCTGCATATCCTGTTCGTGATGCAGGGCGATGATGACGGACCCGCAACCGAGAAACAGGAGGGCTTTGAACGCGCCGTGGGTCAGGAGATGGTACATGCCGGCGGCATAGGCGCCGAGACCACAGGCCATGATCATGTAGCCGAGCTGGCTGACTGTCGAATACGCGACGACACGTTTGATGTCGGTCTGGGTCAAGGCGATAGTCGCCCCCACGACCATGGTTATTCCACCGGTGATCGCCACGACGGTCATGGCGGTGGGTGACAGGTTGTAGAGCGGAGCCAATCGCGCGACCATGAACACACCTGCCGTGACCATCGTCGCAGCATGAATGAGTGCCGAAATGGGGGTGGGGCCTTCCATCGCATCCGGCAGCCAGACGTGGAGCGGCACTTGAGCCGATTTGCCGATTGCACCTGTGAACAACAAGATACAGATGAGTGTCAGCACGGAAACGTCCCACGTCCCCCCAAACGGCCCGAGGACATTCATGACATCCCCTGCGGACTCGTGTGCGCGGGCAAACATTTCGTGATAGTCGAGCGATCCAAAGCTGTACCAGACCAACAAGAGGCCGAGCATGAATCCGAAGTCGCCGACGCGGTTGACGAGGAAAGCCTTTGTGGCGGCGGAGCAGGCAGCCGGACGGTCGTACCAGTGGCCTATGAGCAAATAGGAACAGAGACCGACGGCTTCCCAGAAGATGAAGAGTTGAAGCAGGTTGTCCGCCATGACCAGCATCAGCATCGAGAAGGTAAAAAGAGCGATGTAGCCGAAGAAGCGGGCATAGCCAGGATCTCCACGCATGTACCCGATGGTATAGATGTGGACGAGCGAACTCACAGTCGTAACCAGAAGCAGCATGACAGCGGTGAGCCGGTCGATGGAGAAGCCGATGTGAATATCGAGCGTGCCAGAGGTCAGCCAACTATAGAGAGGGAAGCTTGTCTGATGGCCGTTTGCCACGTCGAGGAAGACCAAAAGCGAGAGCAGCCACGACACGAGGACAGCCGGGACTGCGACGAGATGGGCGTTGTCCTTAATCCAATGTCCGAAGAGCCCGAGAATCAGGAACGAGACTAACGGAAGGAGCGGAATGAATTCGTAGGTCATCGAAATAATGTTCAATGCTCAATGTTGGATGTTGAATGAAACGACCACAATACATTCCAGGTATTGAACACTGAACATTCATCATTCAACATTGTGTGCAGATCTACCATTTCAGCAACTGAAATTCGTCGATGTTGACCCCGGACTTGGCGCGATACAAGGCAATGATGATGGCCAACCCGACCGCGACTTCGGCTGCGGCGACCGTGAGGGCAAAGAAGACGAAGACTTGCCCCGCGACATCGTGGAGATACTGCGAAAAGGCGACGAAGTTGATATTCGTTGCGTTCAACATCAATTCGACCGACAGCAAGATGATGATGATGTTCCGGCGAAGCAATACGCCGACGACCCCGGTCAGAAACACGACGCCGCTGAGGATCACGTAATACGACAGAGGGATCATCGTGCGTCAGAATGCTGAATGTTAGATGTTGAATGTTGAATGCGGGTCATGATCAGCAGGAAATTCACAATTCATCATTCACAATTCATAATTGCGGCGCATCGCCGCCGATGTCTTTCTTGGCCAGGATGATCGCACCGATCATCGCCACGAGTAGAATCAAGGACGCGACCTCGAAGGGAAACAAATAGGTGGTATAGAGTACGTCAGCGATCGCTACGGAATTGCTGGTTCCCCCGATGGTTGTCTCAGTACCGGTTGCCACAACAGGAGTTGTCCAGCCGTTCATCGCCGTAAGGATGACGGCCTCGATGAGCAGCGTCGCTCCCACCGCAGCAGCCATGGGCCATTGCCGATGGTACCGGTCATCCTTTCTCAAATTCAGCAACATCACGACGAAGAGGTACAGGACCAAGATAGCGCCGGCGTAAACGATGATCTGAACGGCTGCCAGAAACTCTGCGTGGAGCGTGACGTAAAGTCCCGCCACGTGGAAAAACATGACCAGAAGCGCCAGCGCGCTGTAGATGGGGTTGCGCACCGCGACGACGAACACCGATGCCGCGGCGATCACTAACGCAAAATAGAAAAAGAACACCTGTTCCATCACACGTCTTTCTCTCCGCCGCCACAGTCTGCCGACCCACAAACCGTGGCGCGTCAAACATGCGACCTTCAAGCCGGCCGATTCCGTATAGTTCAGTGAACCTTACAAGTCTCGTCCTTCTCGCGCATCCCGCCTATCTCGCTGTTCCCATGAATCCTGCCCGTCCCGCCAGCTTCGCGCGGCCATCCTGCCCGGCGACCTCGAACAGTGAGGAGGGCTAGACACAGGCGGGTTCAGCTGGGTTTTTGCGGCAGGTGCTTGAACGCAACGTTGAAGAACGCCACATTCGGGTGTTGGAGCTCCAACTGCTTCTCGCGAACCGGGAACGACCGGTCGCCGATGGCGAGCAATTGTTCCTTGTTGAGGTGCAGTTGCCGCTTGTCGTACACCGACCACTCGAATTCGCGCGTCATACCGAGGGCATCCACCGGACAGGCATCGACACACAACCCGCAAAACAGGCAACGGGTCATGTCCATGTAATACTCTTTTGCGTAGCGCTTCGTCGGTTCGTCCGGCACTTCCGCGCTGACCACGCGAATCACCCGCGAGGGACAGGCGGCTTCGCACAGATCGCAGCCGACACATTTTTCCACCCCGTCGTCGTACCGCAACAGAGCCAACATCCCGCGATAGTTGTCCGGCAGCGTCCGCTTTTCGTGCGGGTACTGCAGGGTGACAGGCCGGTAGTGCAGCATGTGCGACATCGTCACTTTCATGCCGACGAAGATTTCGTAGAAGGTGATGGTCTTGATCCACGTCTTAAAAGTCATGTTGATCAGGTCTGCTTTGTCAGGTCGGTTTAGTTTGTTGTTCTGGTTGTCTAGTTGATTTCGATATCCGTGCCTCTTGCCGGAGAAACGAATCAATAACCCGTTTCAGCTCCTCGGAAAGAAATAGAGCATAATGGACGTGATGATGATATTAGCCAGCGCGATCGGTAACATGACCTTCCAGCCGAACCGCATCAATTGATCGTAGCGCAGTCGGGGCAATGTCGCACGTATCCAGATGAACAGGAAGAGAAAGAAATAGACTTTCGCCGCAAACCAGACGATATGCTCTACCCAGGCCAGCTGTTCGAGGCCGACATACTCGAAGATCGTGCCAGGATAGGGGGCATTCCAACCGCCCAAGAACAACGCGGAGGCGACGCAGGACACGAGGGTCATATTGGCGTATTCCGCGCTGACGAAAAAGGCGAACCGCATGCCGCTATATTCCGTAAAGAATCCGGCCACGAGTTCGCTTTCTGCCTCCGGCAGATCGAACGGGATACGATTGGTCTCGGCCACGGCAGAAATGATGAAGACGACAAAGGCGAAGATTTGTGTATGGATCGGAAAGAATCCATCGGGCCGTCCCCCCCAGATGAACCAATGCCAGAAGCCGCCTGCCTGGGCTTCTGTAATTTCCACGAGGCTCAGGGTTCCTGCCAACAGTAGCACGCCGACGAGAGCCAGCCCGACGTTCAACTCGTAGCTGATGACCTGGGCCGCGGCGCGCAAGCCTCCCAGCAGTGAGTATTTGCTGTTGGATGCCCAGCCTCCCAGGATAATGCCGTAGGCGCCGATCGAGGCAATCGCCAGGATGTACAAGACCCCGATATTGATGTCGGCGACGACGAAGGGTTTGATCGTGAGCCCAAAAATGTCCAAGGTCATGTTTGGACCGAAGGGGATGACGGCAAATCCGATCATGGAGACGACCATGGTCAACATCGGCGCCAGGGCGAACATAGCCCTATTCGCACCGGCCGGCACGATGTCTTCTTTGAAGAACAATTTGATGCCGTCGGCAACCGGTTGGAGAAGTCCATAGGGTCCGACTTCCATCGGACCCATGCGATCCTGCATCCAGCCGAGCACCTTCCGCTCAAAATAAGTCATCGTCGCGACCGTGATCATCACGATGCTCATTTCCGCCAGTATCTGGGCGAACGAAACCGCAAGTCGCAAACTCAGTTCAGTCACAACAGCACTCCCGGATGACAAGTGAGATACACCATAGGTTCTCGTCCGCTCACGTCGTTTTCATCACTGATACAACCGCCGCCCGACAGGCTGGGGCTTTCGTGTCCGGATCAACGATACAGTCAAAAAGCTGCATAGCGTCCTGCGCGAAATGATCGGGAAGCCACGCCAAGCCCTCGGGCACACGATCGAAGACTTTCGCCGTGGTCGTGAATTCGCCCCGGCTGTTCGAGAGACGGACTCGGTCCCCCGTTCCGATGGCACATCGGGCGGCATCCACGGGATTCATCTGTAAGAACCCGCTCGGTTCGATCTGTAGCAATCCCTTCGAATGGGTCGACAGTTTCCCCGAATGGAACAGGCTCTGGACCAGCCCTAACTCGACCGTTCCCTCGGGATGCACGACTCGCGCGGGCAGAGTATACCGAGTCGCCAGGTCCCGGCGATATCCCTCCTTCATGTATCGATCGACGGCGGTAGGATCCACCGCCGGAGGGATCGGCGAGGGGCCAAGCGATCCGTAACCGGGAATCACCGCCCGGATCTCTTTAAGAATCTCCTTGGCCTCGCCGTATTCCAACGGCGCGCCGATGAACACCGAGAGGGCCGACAGGATTTCCCAGTCGGGACGGCTGTCCCCCATCGGATCGATCGCGGGCCGAACGGCCTGTACATGGCCCTCGGTATTGGTGAAGGTTCCGGCTTTTTCCATAGCGGAGGCGGCTGGGAGCACCACATGGGCGAGCGCAGCCGTTTCCGTGAGAAACAGTTCCTGGCACACAAGGAGTTCGAGTTTACCCAACGCCTCTTTGACTCCGGTCTGGGGCGGAAGGCTCCCGATAGGATTTTCTCCGATGACGAAGAGGCTCTTGATAATCCCGGCTTGCGCGCGATCGATCATCTCGATGAGTGTCGCCCCTGCCGTCAATGGAAGATCCTCTTTCCAGGCACGAGTGATTTGCGCGCGCGCATCCGAATCGGAGAGGTCGAGCGCGCCAGGCAGCAGTGCCGCGACCGCTCCCATTTCAACCGCCCCTTGATCGTTATTCTCTTCCGCCAAGGGAGCAAAGCCGCAGCCCTGTGCGGTCAACTTCCCGGTCAAGAGCAGCAGATCCAGGAGATTGAGACAGATGCCATAACCGCCTTGGCTGCGCAACAAGGTCTGGCCGGCAAGTGCTACGACACGGCGTCCTCCGGCCACGAATGCGGCCATGTGAGCGAACGATTCGCGCGATATCGCTGTGCTCAGAGCCAAATTGTCCCAGGTCAGTTGCTGGACTGCGTGAGAGACGGCCGAGACATAGTCCGGCGCCCGCTGCCCGATTGCACTGTCGATATGGTTGTTCTCGACCACGGCTTTCAGCAACCCCATGACAGTTGCGCCAAACTGGAAAGGCGCGACACAGAAATGTTGCTGCGATAGGTTTGAAATGTTGCTGATTGTACCGATCGCAGGCTGGATGGCCTCGATCGTCAACAATGTCGCCTCGTGTTTCTTGACGGCTTCTTTTACTTTAAGGCCGGTAATCGGATTGGTCTCGGTGATATTGGTGCCGACCAGGAGAAGCACGTCCGCTTGCACGATGTCTTCGAACGTCACGGTCCAGCGATGCGTGCCTTGTACCAATCGCATGGCCTGCACCCCGTTGACATGGCCGTATCGCGCGCTGCTATCGAGGTTATTGGTCCCGATCGTGAGGCGCATGAATTTCTGGAACAGATAGAGTTCTTCATTGGTACAACGGCCGGAGATCAATCCGCCGAAGGCCTGAGGTCCATGCGCTAACTTGAGCCGGTTGGTCTGTTCGGCCACAAACACCAACGCCTCTTCCCACGTGGCTTCGACCAACACGCCGTTCCGTCTGATCAACGGATGGGTCACTCGGCTGGGATGGCTCGTCGCGTGAAATCCAAAAAACCCGCGTGCACATAGGTCGCCGCTGTTCCGACCGGCGCCGTGGGCGCTGTTCACCTCGATCAATTCCTGGTCCTTGGTTTGGACGGTGATTTGGCACCCGTCCCCGCAAAAATTACAGATGGTGTCGGCGCGTTTGAGCATCCAGGGGCGGTATTCGTACATCGAGAGCCGGCTGACGATAGCGCCGACCGGACAAATCTGCACACAGCCGCCGCAGAATTCGCAGTCCAAGGGGTGAGAGCCGAAGGACTTGATTTCGGTCATCGTGCCTCGTCCGCTCGGAGCCAAGGCTTTCACATCCATCACCTCGTCGCAGTAGCGGACACAGCGCAAACATTGCACGCAACGATTCATTTGCGTCTCGATCAGGGAGCTGAAATATTCTTTCTGGAAAATGCGCTTGGTTTCCTCAAACCGGCTGGTGGCGGTGTATTCATGGGAAAAATCCTGCAGGTCGCACTTCCCGCCCTGATCACAGACCGGGCAATCCAACGGATGATTGGCCAGGATGAATTCGAGCACCGACTTGTGGGCGTCGTGAACGACGGTCGTAGCGGTTCGAACAGCCATACCTTCTGTCGCCACGGTACTGCAAGACGTTTGGAGCTTCGGCATCTTTTCGACTTCGACCAGGCACATACGACAGTTCGCATCTGGCTTGAGTTTCGGATGGTAGCAGAAGTGTGGAACCATCACGCCGACTCGACGAGCGGCTTCGATCACCAACGTGCCTTTCGGCACCGAGATGGGAATACCGTCGATCGTCAAGCGAACGGTCTCTGTAGTGGTATTCGGCATGGTTCTGTTCATTCATCCATTGAGCTGACGATTTAGATCCTCAGATCAACAGATTCCGTTCAATGTCTTCCTACCGGCTCCAGCTTGATCAGATTCGCCGCCTCCGCTTCCTGAATCAGTGCGACGTATTCAGACCGCCAATGTTTGAGCGTGCTCATAATCGGCGCCACTGACGCATCCCCGAACGCGCAGACCGTTCGGCCCTCGATGTTCTTGCATAGATCGACCAAGGTTTCAAGATCCTCCGTCCGCCCCCGCTTCGCGACGATTCGGCGCATGGTTTGGACCAGCCAGGAGGTTCCCTCACGGCAAGGGCTGCACTTGCCGCAGGACTCATGATAGAAAAACTCCATGAGGCGGAGCGCGGCCCACACCATGTCCGTGCCCTCTTCCATCACGGTCACCCCCCCGGAGCCGAGCATGGAGCCGGCAGCGGCAACGGACTCAAAATCAAGTTTGACGTCGAGGTGGTTCTGCGTGAGGAACGGCGCTGACGCTCCCCCCGGGATGAAAGCCTTGAGTGGTTTGTCGGAGCGCATGCCTCCGGCTTCCTCGTAGATCAATTCGCGGAAGGTGACTCCCATCGGCACTTCGTAGTTCCCCGGCCGCTTCACATGGCCGCTGACACAGAACACTCTGGTACCGGTGCTCTTCGGCGGCGAACCGATCGACGCAAACCATTCGGGGCCCCGGCCGACGATATAAGGAAGGTTGGCCAGGGTCTCGACGTTGTTCACTACGGTCGGTTTATTGTACAAACCGTGTGTCGCGGGGAAGGGGGGCTTGACGCGCGGCAGGCCGCGCTTGCCTTCGAGCGACTCCAGCAATGCCGTTTCTTCTCCGCAGATATAGGCTCCGGCGCCTCGGTGCACCCACACATTGGCGGTGATTCCTGTGCCCAGGATGTTCGTGCCGATGTAGCCGGCGTTCCGCGCTTCGGTAATCGCCTGTTCTAAAATCCTGGCCCCGAGGACGAATTCTCCCCGGATATAAATGTAGGCGGTTTCTGCCCCGATCGCGTAGCAGGCGAGCACAATGCCTTCTAAGATCTGATGGGGATCTCGCTCTATGAGCTGGCGGTCCTTGAACGTGCCCGGCTCACTCTCATCGGCGTTGCAGCAGAGATAGCGCGGGCCCTGATAGCCCTTGGGCAGGAATCCCCACTTCACACCGGTCGGGAAGCCTGCGCCGCCGCGCCCCCGAAGCCCTGACTTCATCACCATGGCAGTGACCTCGGCCGGTGGCACTTTCCCCACAATTTTGCGGAGCGCTTGATAGCCACCTGCGCGCTCGTAATCCTGGAGCGAACCCGTATAGCCGGCCTGCATCATATTCTTGAGCAATATCAGTTCGTGCTTTGGCATGGTTACCGCCAGTAAAAAGATAAAAGTGAAATGTGAAAAGTGAGGTGTTTGGCAGCTGACATTTTACTTTTTCCTTTTAACCTTTTACTTGCGCCTCCGGCCACATGAACGGGCCGGTCTTGAGCGAACAGGTCCCGTGTTGTCTGAGGTCGTCCAGGATTCGGTCGAACGTTTCCTCTGTGAGCCGTTCGTAATAGTCCTCGTTGACTTGCATCATCGGCGCGGTGCCACAGGCGGCGAGGCATTCGACCACGCTGAGGGTAAAGAGTCCGTCGGCCGTCGTCTCACCCGGTCTGATTCCGAGTTTCGACTTAACCCATCCGATGACCGTATCCGAACCGGCCAGCCCGCACATCAGAGACTTGCAAACTTGGAGATGAAATTTCCCCACGGGCTTGAGATTGAGCATCGTATAAAACGTGGCTGTCTCATAAACTTGGGGTGGCGTCAGACGTAAGAGCCCCGCGATCTCTTTCATCGCCGCCTCGGACACAAAGCCCGCGTCCCCTTGCGCCAAATAGAGCAAGGGAATCAACGCCGAGCGCCTCACCGGATACCGGCTCATGATGTCGTCAATTTCTTTCTGGTACTTTTCTTTCAACATCTAGATTCCCTGTCCACCCACTCACGGTGAGGGAATGGAGGGTGCCCTTTACTGCGCGCGTCCAACGAGGGCCTTCCGAGGCCGCGCGTTGCACGAGCACGAGGGCATCCTCCTTCCCTCACCGATCGCATTCTCCCATCACGACGTCGTAGGTCCCGAAGATCGTGATGATGTCGGAAATCAGGTAGCCTCGCGCCATGTGGTCGAAGGCGCCCATGTG
>Ga0187892_10002301_pt1 | contig 39012 bp, 38 predicted proteins | sample MA1701073metaG_FD_139345 | JGI IMG/M metagenome (GOLD analysis project Ga0187892, IMG submission 139345) | Bio-ooze microbial communities from a basaltic lava cave in the Kipuka Kanohina Cave System on the Island of Hawaii, USA - MA170107-3 metaG ... | reverse complement strand
CTGCCCGAATCGACCGACCTCGAAAGCCTGCAGCTCATCCGCATCGGCGGCACCAAGTTCAACCAGAACTACTGGCACCACGAGGGCTGGGCGCTGCGCGCGAAGCCGCTCGAGCCGGTCGGCGATACCCGCGACATGACCGACATCGCGACCGAGCTCGCGCGCCAGGCCGGAATCCTCAAGGACTATGTCGGCGCCATCAACAAGGGCGCCGCCGGCATGTCGCTCGCCGACAAGGGCGGCGTGTTCGACTACGCGCTCGATCCGGCCAAGCCGCCGACCAGCGCCGAGGTGTGGGACGCGGTCTGCAAGGCGGCCTCGCACGATCTCACCGACGGCGAGGAGGTGCGCGATCTCGCTTGGTTCCGCGAGCACGGCTTCCTGCTGCGCCCGTTCCCGCAGATCGATTGGTATCTCTATCCGGTGCTGGAAAAGCAGGGCCTGCGCTTCGAGCTGCCCTACCAGGACCGGCTCACGCGGCACGGCCGGGAGCTCGCGCACCGCTTCAAGGAGGCCGGCATCGATTGGTGGGAGAAGCAGCTCGAGGAATACGAGTTCCTTCCCACCTACGAGCGCTTCCCCGACATCTGGCTCAACTACGCCAAGGAATTCGGCCGCGATCCCGCCGAATATCCGCTCTGGGCGATGACCGCGCGCTCGTTCCAATATGCGTGGGGCGCCAATGTCGGCATTCCGATGATCAACGAGGTGGCCAACAACATCGCCGGCCACAAGGGCGTCATCGTCAACCGCAAGACCGCGAAGCGGATGGGCATCGCCGAGGGCGACGAGGTCGTGATCGAATCGGTCACCGGCATCACCGAAGGGAAGGCCGTGCTGCGCGAAGGCATCCGGCCGGATTGCGTGCTGATGATCGGGCAGTTCGACCATTGGAAGACGCCGTTCGCGAAAGACCTGAAGCTGCCGAGCCTAAACTCGGTGACCGACATTTCCTTGAAGCTCACCGACGGCACCGGCAGCGGCGCGGACCTCATGCGCGTGAAGCTCTACAAGGCAAGCGAACGCGCAAAGCACATGCAGGCGGCGGCCGAGTGATGACTTTCCCCACACACGTCATCCCGACCGGAGCGGCGGCGCCTCTTAAGCGCCGCTGCGGAGTGGAGGGATCGCGTCCCGTGGTCGCACGATCCCTCCACTGCGTGTTCGCGCCGAAGGGGCGCGAACACTTCGGTCGGGATGACGGCTCATGACGAGCAGAGAGACAATGACCGAGACAATCGCTCAAGGAACGCACACGCCCCGCTGGGGCATGGTCATCGACGTGAACCGCTGCGTCGGGTGCCAGACCTGCACGATCGCGTGCAAGCATGCGAACGACACGCTGCCGGGCGTGCAGTGGCGGAAGGTCGTCGACGTCGAGATGGGCGAGTTCCCGTCGGTCGAGCGCTTCTTCCTCGTCACCGGCTGCCAGCATTGCGCCGAGCCGCCCTGCGTGCCGGTGTGCCCGACCGGCGCCACCTGGCAGCGCGAGGACGGGCTCGTCATCCAGGATTACGATATCTGCATCGGCTGCGCCTATTGCGCGGTCGCCTGCCCCTACCAGGCGCGGACCATCGCGCACGATCAGCGCTGGTACTACGGCCGCGAGACGAAGCAGGAGGAGGCGGTCCGCCACGACGACCGCCTCGGCGTCGCGCAGAAATGCACGTTCTGCAAGGACCGCGTCGACGAGGGATTGAAGCAGGGCTTGAAACCCGGCGTCGATCCCGAGGCGACGCCCGCCTGCGCGGCAGCATGCATCTCGAGCGCGATCCAGTTCGGCGACTTCAACGACCCTCAAAGCCACGTCGCGAAGCTGCTCGAGGGCCCGCATTTCCAGCTCAACGCAGAACTCGGCACCGATCCGCAGATCAAATATCTTTACACGACGCCGGCCATCCCGGGCCGCGCGGGCGGCACGGCCGAACTCGACGAGGAGCGCTTGAGCGATCCCGCCAATCCGCTGGTGGGCCCGCTGCAGACGCTCTGGGACTGGCGCGCGGCGATGAACTGGATCTTCGGCGGCCTTGCCGCCGGCTTCGCGGTGATCGCGTATCTCGCCTCGCTCGCCGGCGCCATCTACGCCGACATGGTTCCCGCCGCGCATTTCGTCGCCGGCGGCGTCATGGCGCTCGGACTCTTCTGCGTGTTCCTCAAGATCGGACGGAAGCTCCGCTTCTGGCGCGCGGTCTCGCGTCCGCAGACGAGCTGGATGACGCGCGAGCTCTACGCCGTCGCGGTCTTCTATCCGGCGGTGCTCGCGAACCTCCTCTGGCCCACCGCGTGGCTTTCGCTCGTCGGCGGCGCGCTCGCGCTCGTCTTCCTCTGGTGCCAGGCGAAGATTCTGCACAAGGCGCGCGGCATTCCGGCGTGGCGCGTGCCGCTGATGCCGTGGATGCTGTTCGCGACCGGCCTGCTCGAAGGTACGGGCCTCCTCGCGGTGCTGCTCGCTTGGTTCAAGGGGCTCGGCCAACCGGGAATTCTCGTGCCGGTCTCCGGCTTGGCGCTCGTCGCGGTCAACGCCGCGCTCTGGATCGCCTATCGGCGCACCGCGCCCCAAGAGGGCATCGTGCCGCTCGCGCGCGCCGTCATCGGCGGCAACAGCCTGACGCTGCACCTCGTCGGCCACGCGCTTCCGGCGCTGATGTTCGCGCTCAGCTTGGTGAACCCGGCCCTCGCACAAATATATCTCGGTGTTGCGGGCGTCGCCGCGGTTGCCGGCGGCGCATTCTGGAAATTCACGGTCATCGTGCGCGCCGGCTACCAGCAGGGGTTCGCGCTGCCGGCCGTGCCGCAGCGCGGCTCGGGCACGCGTGCGGCACCCGCCCGCACCGGCGGCACGACGCTGCGCGCAGTGCCGACGCGGATGAAGGCTGCGGCGGAGTAAGGCCGCTGGTTGATTTAACCTCTCTGCGGTAGGCTCGCCGCCGCCCGTTCGAGGGCGCGGAGGTTGCCATGCGAATTGCCCTCGCCGTCACGGTGGCCGCCATGCTGGCGTGCGGCGTCGGGCTCGCGCAGCAGCCCGGCACGCCGGGTCATGGGTCGGGGCTCGGTCCCGGCCAGGCTCCGCCGCCGGGCACGATGAAGACGCTGCAGCCGCCGCAGCGCCCCGCAACCGTCTGCGATCCCAGCTTCGGCGGCAGATACGGCGAGCTCATCCGCCAGCTCTCCATTCCCGAAGACGAGGCGCAGTATGGAAAATGCCACGAATACGGCGCCTGGTCCGGCAACGAATACAAGGGCCACACCAACCTGCCGCCGGCCGCGTTCTGGACCTACAGCGCGCCGAACTGGTATCTCTGGGCGAAGCGCGGCGAGCCTGCCGCGAGAGCGGGCTGCCCCGATCCCACGTTCGGCGGCAAGTATTCAAGCGTGCTGCGCCGGCTCGACGTGCCGCAAGATCGGGACCGCTACGGCGGCTGCAACGACTACGGCGCGTGGTCGGGCGATTCCTATGCCGGCTATTCGAGTTTGCCGAACGGATTCTGGGTTTACTCGTATCCGCACTGGATCATCTATGCCAATCGCGGCACGCCGGCCAAGCAGTAGCCGCCTCGGCGCCGGATGTTCGCGATGATGGCGCGGCGGCTCGCGACGGGACTTCTGGCGGCGGCGCTCGGCGCGGGGCCGGCGCTCGGCGAGACGAAGCCGCCCGCCAGGCCGGTGCCGGCGGAGGCCGAGGCCAAGCTGAAGACGTTGTTCCCCGACGGCCATCGCGAAGGCCGCGAGGGCGTCATGAAGCTCGGCGGCAATTTCCGCACGGTCGCGATTCGAACCTGGCCGCAATGCCGCGAGCTTTGCGCGAAAAATCCCTCGGACGGCGCCTTCGGCTGCCTCTTGTGGACCTTCGTCAAGGCCGACGACGCCAAGCTTCCCAATGTCTGCCGCATGTGGCCGACGCTGCCCGATCTGCGCAACAATCCGGCCGCGGTGTCGGGCGCCGGAAAGATGAAGTAGCATCTCAGCACGCGGATTCCGGCCCGCACAGGCCTCGACAGCGTCAGGCCGGCGGTCGCGGTGGGCCGCTATGCGCGCTTCACGCGATATTCCTGCCGCGCGTCCTCGCGCAGCTTCAAGCCGTGGCCGGGACGGTCGCCGGGCGCCATGCGGCGCTGGTTGTCGATCTTGACCGCGATGTCGAACAGCGGCTCCAGCAGCGGAAAATCCTCGAGCCAGGTGACGTTCGGCGCCGCGGCCGCCACGTGCACGAAGAGAGCCGGCAGGAAATGCGGCGCCGCGCCGATGCCGAACGCCTCGGCCACGTGGCAGAGCCGGAGCGATTCGCTGATGCCGCCCATGGCCGCGTGGTCCGGTTGCGCCACGGCGCAGGCGCGCGCCTCCAGGAACGGCATGCACTCGCCGACTCCCTGAAGATGCTCGCCGAGTGCGATCGCCACCGGTGAGTTGCGCGCCAAGGCCACGTAGCCCGCCAAGTCGCGCGCCGGCAGCGGCTCCTCGAGCCAGAGCAGATTGTGATCGGCGCACACCTTGGCCAGCCACTGCGCGCGGGCGAGATCGCATTTCTCATTGGCGTCGGCGGCGATGTCGACGCCGTCGGGCAGCGCCGCACGCACGGCCTTGATGCGGTCGATGTCGTGGCGGTCGCCGCCCACGCGGAGCTTCACCAGCGGAAATCCGGCCTGCGCCTGGGCCGCCGCCATCTCGGCCGCGGCATCGGGCGGCTGGTTCGCCGTGTAGCCGCCGCTGCCGTAGACCGGGACCGCGCGCGGGCGCCCGCCCAGCGTTTCCGCGAGCGTGACCTTGCGCTGCTTGGCATGCAGATCCCAGAGCGCCAAATCGATCGCGGCCATGGCGGAGTAGTAGGCGCCGCGCCCGATGCGGTTCAACGCGGCGTTCATCTGGCGCCAGGTCGCGGCCGGGGCGTCGGCGGTGTAGCCGAGCACGAAGCGGTCGATGAGGTCGGCCGCCGCGGCGCGCACGGCGGGCGCGCCGCCGCGCAGGCCATAGGAGAAGCCCCAGCCGGCCGCGCCGTCGGCGCTTTCGAGGTCGACGAGATAGACATCGACCGAGGAAACGCCGGAGCCCCCCACCGCGCCCGGCAGGCGGTAGAGCAGATGATCGATCTCGGCGCGCTTGATCTTGCGATTCATGGCTTCCCTCGCGCTCGGCTGCGGGGCGCCCCTTGCCGGAAGGGAAGTTAGCTGAGCTTCGCCGCGTTGACTACGGCGTTCAACACGTAGGGGCGCGCCGCGCGCCCTTTCGCCGCCGGTACGCTGCCCGTCGTGTGGAAAGGCCGCGCCGAGTTCCTCAGCGCCCGTCGCGCGGGGAGAGGGCGCGCGCAGCGCGCCCCTACGCGTTCAAGGCGGTGCGTATTTTCGCAATCGTTTCGCCCATCGCCGCCGCCTCGTAGGGCCTCGCCGGCACGATGCCCCAGACCGGCTTGGCCCAGGCCGGATCGCCGGCGAAGCGGGCGACGACGTGGATGTGGAGTTGCGGCGTCACGTTGCCGAGCGCCGCGACGTTGATCTTGTCGGGCGCGAAGGCCTGCTGCAGCGCGCGCGAGGCGTACGCGATCTCGCGCATCAGCGCGGCGTGATGCCGCGCCGGCACGTCGTGGAAATCGCGCAGGCCCGGCAGCATCGGCGACAGGATGAGCCAGGGATAGTTCGCGTCGTTCATGAGCCCGACGCGGCAGAGCGTGAGGCGCGCGACCTCGACCGTGTCGCGGATGAGATCGGGGTGCAGCGCGAAGCTCATGGCTCATGCTCCTCGGGGAATCGACTCCGGACCGGCGCGCGGCATAGCATGCGCGCGCATCCGGTCGCCAAGGGGAGAGATCGCCAATGAAGAAGATCGATGCTTTCAATCACATTTTTCCCAAGGGCTTCTACGAGAAGATGATGGAGGTCGCCGGCGGCCTGAAGGACATGGGCAAGCGCGTGCGCGGCGTGCCGATGCTGGTCGACCTCGACGAGCGCTTCCGCGTGATGGACCGCTTCGGGCCCGACTACGTGCAGATCCTCTCGCTCGCCTCGCCGCCGCTCGAGGTCATGGCCGGCCCCAATGCGACGCCCGAGCTCGCCAGGCGCGCCAACGACGGCATGGCCGAGCTCTGCCGCAAGTATCCCACGCGCTTCCCCGGTTTCATCGCCTCGCTGCCGATGAACAGTCTCGACGCGGCCTGGGCCGAGATGCACCGTTCCATCAAGGAACTGAAGGCCCGCGCGGTCCAAGTCTTCACCAACGTCAACGGCAAGCCGCTCGATCTGCCGGAATTCGTGCCGCTGTTCGAGGGCATGGCGACATACGATCTCCCGATCTTCGTGCACCCGGCGCGCGGCGCGAACTTCCCCGACTACCAGACCGAGAAGAAATCGAAATACGAGATCTGGTGGACCTTCGGCTGGCCCTACGAGACCAGCGCGATGATGGCTCATCTTGTGTTTGCCGGCGTCTTCGACCGCTGGCCGAACCTCAAGATCGTGACCCACCACATGGGCGGCATGGCGCCCTATTTCGAAGGCCGCGTCGGGCCGGGCTGGGACCAGCTGGGTTCGCGCACGAGCGACGAGGACTACACGGTGCTTCTGAAGAAGCTGAAGAAACGTCCGGTCGATTATTTCAGGATGTTCTACGCCGACACGGCCGTGTTCGGCTCGACCGCGGCCACCAAGTGCGGGCTCGACTTCTTCCCGATCGACCGCGTGCTGTTCGCCTCCGACGCGCCGTTCGATCCCGAGAAGGGCCCGATGTACATCCGCGAGACGATCAAGATCCTCGACGGCCTCGACATTCCCGAGGAGAACCGCGCCGCGATCTATCACGGCAACGCCGAGCGGGTGATGCGGCTCGACTGAGCGGCCGGCGCCGTTCCCTCACTTCCCAGTCGGCGCCGAGTGGCGCCGACTGGGCCCCTTCTCTCCCCAGGGGGAGAGAGAAGAAAATGCGCCCTTACTTTTCTCTCCCTCTGGGAGAGAAGGGGCCCAAGCAATGCGCTTGCATTGCTTGGGAAGTGAGGGGCGGCGCTACGCCCGCTACTTCTTCTCCGCGTCGACGGCGACGCGCAGCGACACGATCTTGTCGGGCTTGGCGGGCGGCTCGCCCTTGGCGATCTTGTCGACGACGTCCATGCCTTCGACCACCTCGCCCCACACCGTGTACTGGCCGTCGAGATGGCTGGCGCGGTCGAAGCAGATGAAGAACTGGCTGTCGGCGCTGTCGGGGCTCTGGCTGCGCGCCATGCCGAGCGTGCCCCGCTTGAACGGCTCCTTGCTGAACTCGGCCTTGAGCTTCTTGCCCGAGCCGCCGGTGCCGGTGCCCGTGGGGTCGCCGCCCTGGGCCATGAAGCCGGGAATCACGCGGTGGAACGGCGTGCCGTCGTAGAATTTCTGGCGCACGAGCTCCTTGATGCGCGCCACATGGTTGGGCGCGAGATCGGGCCGGAGCTTGATCACGACGCGGCCTTGCGGGACTTCCAGGTACAACATGTTCTCGAGATCTCCTTTGTTCTGGGCGGGCGCGGGCGCGGCGAGGATGGCGGCGAGGAACAGGCCGGCGACGAATCTCGGCGGGCGGCACATCGATCTTTCTCCCTGGTCGGCGAAACGGTGGTTTGTGGCGGAACGCTCGGCGCTGCGCAAGCGGCAGGGCTCAGACCTTGAAGCCGAGCTGGAGGAGAGCGCTGTGGAGGAAGAGGGCGCCGAAGCCGAACACGATCAATCCGCCGACGAGGCCGACCGCGCGCTGCGCGCCGTTCGCGAGGCGCTCATGCCTGCCGCCGGCCCGGCTCGCGGCGCGGCGCGCGTAGATGGCGGCGAGGCCGATCGCCGCCACCACCACGAACGTGCCGGCGGACATCACGAAGGTGGCAAGCACGCCGATCTCGAAGATGCCCTGCGACAGCGTGAACAGCAGCACCAGGATGGCGCCGGTGCAGGGCCGGATGCCGGATGCGAGCGCTACGGGCAACATCGAACCCATACCCGCATGTGCCTGCACCGGATGCGCATGACCATGCCCATGCGAATGGCCGTGCCCATGGCCATGCATGTGCCCCGCGTGCGCGTGCACCGGGCCGTGGCTGTGCGTGCAGCCGCGCCCGACGACGCCGCCCCACGCGATCCAGAGTCCGACGCCGGCGATGAGCGCGAAGCTCACAGCCTCGACGTAGAGGACGCTTTTTATCGTCGCGGTCTGGCTCACCTCGAACAGCAGCGCAAACGCGCCGACGAAGACGATGGCCGAGAGCGCCTGGATGAGGCCGATGAGCGCCGACATGGTGATGCCCTGCGCGGCGGCGGCGCGGTTGGCGCCGAAATAGGCCGCCGTCGCCACCTTGCCATGGCCCGGCCCGGCCGCGTGCGCGACGCCGTAGAGGAACGAGACGAGCAGGAGACCGAGGACCGGGGCGAGCGCGCCTTGCTCCTTGTAGGCGCGCACTTCGACCGCGAGCGAGCGCGTGAGCTCGCTCTGCCAGCGCCGGATCGTCGCGTACCAGCGCTCGGCCAGGGTTTGATCCGCCGGCTTCGTCTCCGGCGTGCGCGCCTCGGGCGAGGCGGGAGCGCTCGGCGTGCCGCGGCCGAAAGGGCTCGTCTGAGCAGCCGCGCCCGCGACGCCGGCGGCCAGCAACGCAAATGCCAGCAGCAGCGGCTTCAACAACCGGCGCATCGCGCGCGGGTGGTCAATTCTGGCCGCAGCGGATCTCGATCCGCCGCGCGAAGGTGGCGCCGAAATAGAGCGGCGCTTCCTTGTCCTCGACCACGGCAAATTTGCAGGCCTCCGAGCCGCCGCCCGCGAGCTTCACGCCGAGCTGGGGATTGACCTCGACGTCGACATAATAGCTGTGGTCGTAGATTCCGGCATCGAACGGGGTCGCGCGCGGATCGACCGGCTGCGGCAGCACGGCGGTGAACCGGTAGACGACCGCGCCGCCTTTGATCGCGGGCGCGAAGTCGCGCACCGTCTCGATCGTGACCGGCTTCCCGCCGACGCGCACATGCGTGAAGTAGCCGAACTCCTTCAACGCCACGAACGCGTTGGCCTCGAGCTCCTTCACCTCGGCCGCGTCGAACTGCTTGTCCTTGTTCTTGTCGAAGTCCGTGATCAGCGCGTTGCTGAAGAAATCGTCGAACACCCACTCGTGGCGGATGCCGACGATCTTGCCGTCCTCGAACTGCAGCGTGGCGGTCGCGCGGATCCAGATATGCGGATGCGCCTCGGCCACGGCGGCCGGCGCGAGCAGGGCGAGAGCGAGGACCAGGGTTTTCAAAATTCGCACTGACGACAACCTCGATTGTGACGCCGCTTCTCGCTTATGGACCTAGCCGCCGACTGTGGCAATCCGGGGGCGGGAAGGCCCGGCCGCAACGTTATTACATGTGCGGGATCAAAGCTTTGCTAACAGGCACCCGAGTCAGCGCGGCGCGCTCAGTGCGTGTGGCGGTGGTGTAGATCGGGGTAGTGCGCGTGCGCGTGGACGAGCCGCCCGTGGCGGTGCCGGTGGGTATGCGGCTCGTCCGGCGGGTCGCCGGGAGCGTGATCGTGGCGATGATGGGCGTCGTGCACGTGGCGATGCTCGTGCTCGATCGGCTCGTGGACGTGCTCGTGCTCGTGCCGCTCCGCAAGGTGCAGCCAGACGCCGACGCCCATCAGCAGGCCGGCGGCGGCGAGCTGCCAGGTGAGCGGCTCGGCGAAGAGCGCAAGGGCCAGCACGGCGCCGATGAACGGCGCGGTCGAGAAATAGGCGGCGGTGCGCGCGGTGCCTAGATGGCGCAGCGCCAGCACGAACAGCGCGATGCTGACGCCGTAGCCGAGGAAGCCGACCACGGCGCCGGCGGCGACGGCTCCCGGACCGGGCAGGGACGCGCCGAGGCCGAAAGCGATGGCGAGATTGATGGCGCCGGCCGCCAGCCCCTTGATCGTCGCGATCTGCACCGGGTCGGCCGAGGACAGCTTGCGCGTCAGGTTGTTGTCGATGCCCCAAGCGAGGCAGGCGCCGGCAATGGCCAGTGCGCCCCAGCCGAAGCCGATCGCGCCGCCGGTCCACGAGAGGAGAACCGCGCCGGCCAGGATCGCAAGCGCGCCGGCGAGGATGCGGCGGTCGACATTCTCGCGGAAGACGATCCACGCGATCGCCATCGTCGCGAGGCCTTCGAGATTGAGGAGGAGCGAGGCGGCCGAAGCCGTGGTGGCGGCGAGGCCGAGCATCAGCAGCACGGGCCCGGCCACGCCCCCGAACAGGATCACGCCCGCGAGCCAGGGCAGATCGCCGCGCCGGAGCGGCGCTTCGCGCGACGGCGCTCGGAGGCCGTGGCGCAGCGCGGTGAGCGCCAAGAGGCCCGCGCCCGACGCCGCATAGAGCAATCCGGCCAGCATCCACGGATCGATGCGCCCGATCAGCAGCTTGACGAACGGCGTGCTGGCGCCGAACAGCGCCGCCGACCCCAAAGCGAGCGGCGCGCCTGGCCACGCGATATGGAACTTCGGCATACTCATCGAAGGGCAGCATGCGCCCTGCGACCGTGACCAAGCCATCCGAAAAATTCGCTCCCGGCAATGCTGAGGCCGTCGCGGACGGGCTCAGTGCTCGTGCCCTGCGTGGCCGTTGGCGCCGAGGCCGAAGTTCCAATGGAGATTGACGAAGGCCGAATGCTGCGAGCGCCGGTCGGCCGGCGGCATCAGGAACATCGCGTGGTCGTAGTTATACTGGACGCTTACGCGCGCGAGCCGCGCGAAGCGCCAGACCACCAGCGGCGAGACGCGGTGGCGGTTGCCGCGGAAGGGGTCGGCGCCGTTGCTCGTGAAGGTGTTGACGCGCTCGCCGCGGCTCGACGCGAATTCGTAGCGCGTGCCCACGGTCCAGCGTTCGGTGATGTCCCAGAGCACGGCGGCGTGGAAGCCGAAGTCGATCAGCATCTGGCGCGGGAGCACGGCGACGCCGCCGGCGCCGTCGTCGAACTGCCGCTCGTCGACGCGGAAATGGCGCTGCAGGAATTCGGCGATCACACGCACCCGGCCCGCATTGCCGGCCGGCACGATGAGGGTGGCGTCGGCGCCCCAGATGACCGTGCGGCCGCGGCTGCCGGTGGCGTTGGGGCCGAACAGGCCCGAGGCGCCCACCTGCAGGCTGCTGCCGTTGCCAAGCGCGAAGACGTTGGCGAAGCGCACGAAATAGACGAGCTTCGCGAGCCCGTTGGTCTCGCCCGAGCGGAACGCGTAGCCGCCGATCGGGCGCTCCTCGTAGAACTCGGAACTTGCGAGAAAGCTCGCCTGCGTTTCACCCTCGGCGTTCTGCAGGCCGACGATGACGTGGCTCTTCCAGGGCGTCGGCAGGTCGAGCTTCGCCTGGAAACCCACGCCGCGGTGGCCGTCCTCGCCGAACAGGCGCGAGAGAATCACCGGCTGCGTCTGGAAATCCCATTCGTGCGAATGCACTGGATTGATCAGGCCGAACGGCGTCAGGAACAAACCGGCCTTCAAGCTGGCGATGTTCCAGAGCTTCTTGCTTTGGAACCACGCTTCCTCCAGTTCGATCTTGGATTCGCCTGAAGGTGTGAGCTGATAGACGATGTTCACGAACGCGTCGAAATAGGGATCGTAGGAACCCGAGAACGAGAGCTCGACCGAGCGCAGCGTGAAGCCGTTGCGGCGCGGGTCGTGGCCGCCGGCGAACAGGCGTTCGACATTGGCCTGGTTCGTCGTCGTCCAGCCGAACGCGCCGTCGATGTCGAGGCCGATGCGCCGGAGCTTCAGCACGCCGTCGCCGACCGGCGTCGACCATACGATCTCGTCTTCGTGCGGTTCGTGCGGCTTCTCTCCGGGCTTGTGCACGTGATGGCGGCCGGGCGCGGGCGGTTGACCCGGCGCCGCCGGCCGATGCTCGTGCCCGTGATCGTGCTTGTGCTCGTCGGTCTTGCGCGGCGCGGCCGGCAAGCGCCGGCCGCGCAGCCGCGCCACTTCGGCTTCGAGCGCCTGCACCTTCTTCTCGCGATCCTCGTCGCGGCGGAGCAGGTCCTGGACCGTCTTCTCCATCAGTTGCAGGCGCTCGCGGTCGGTCTGCGCCAAGGCCGGCCACGCGGTGCCCGCGAGCAGCAGCGCGGCGAACCCGCCGCGGACAAATCCCCTCATCTGCTTGCTCCTATACGTTATAACGTTGCAGGGTTCGCGCGCAGAAAAAAGCGCCCGGCGAAGGGCGCCCGTTTCGGCGCCGCCGCTTCCGTCAGCCGGCGCCGAGGCAGTCGGCAAGCGCCTTGCCGACGTTGCGCATCATCGTGAAATAGGCCTCCTTGCCTTCGGGAACGCCGGCGCCGCCGTCGGTGTCGATCATGCCGGTGCGCGCCTTGGTTCCCTCGACCGCGGTCTTCACGAGGCTGTCGGGCGTCTGCGGCTCGCCGAACACGCAGGCGACCTTGTCTTTCAAGATGCGCGTGCGGATGGTGTAGAGCCGGCGCGCGCTCGGCGGCCGGTCCGGCGAGATCGAGATCGAGCCCGCGGCCGCGAGTCCGTACCGCTTCTCGAAATATTGCAGCTGATCGTGCGAGACGATGAAGCGCTTGCCCTTCACTGCGCCGAGCCGCTCCCTCAAATCGGCGTCGAGCGCCTTCAGCGCGGCGATCGCTTTGTCGCCGTTGGCCGCGTATTTGGCCGCGTTCTCCTTGTCGAGCGACGAGAGTTCCCGCACGGTCGCGCGCACGATCGCCGCGGCATTGTCCGTATCGAGCCAAACGTGGCCATCGATCTCGCCGTGCTTGTGGCCATGTCCGTGCCCAACCTGCTCGCCTTCCCAAAGCCCGCCCTCGCGCGACCTGAGGAGCTTCAGCGACTTCTCGCGATCGAGGCGGAGCACGCGCGCCTTCGCCGCCAGCGCCGCCACGGGCTTCTCGAGGAACGTCTCGACGCCGGGGCCCGCCCAGACGACGAGCTGCGCGGCGTTCAGCGCCTGCGCTTCGGAAGGTTTCAGCGTGTAGCTGTGCGGATCGGCGCCGGTCTTGACCAGCAGCAGCGGCTCGCCGAGGCCGTCCATCGCAGCGGCGACCAGCGAGTGCAGCGGCTTGATCGAGACGACGACCTTCGGCGGCTCGGCGGCGGCGAGGTCTGCGAACGGCAGCAGCAACGCGGCGGCGAAAACGGGCGCGAGGGTGCGGCGCATAGCGGCCTCCGAAAAAGATGACACGCAGTGTTATAACGTAACAATTACCGCCGCGAGTCAACCCGCCTGTCGGTCGCGCGGGCCGCGCCGCTACTTCACGCGCTTCAGGAGGCCGGTGACCGTGCGTTGCGGGGAGCCGTCGCGGATACGCTGGAACTCCACCTTCATGCCGCCGTCGTCGGTCAGCGTGCGGTGGTAGACCTGCATCTCGTAGCCGCCGTCGTCGTTGATGATGATGTTGAAGACCGAGAGCGTCTTGCCGCTGATGCGCGCCCAGTAATAGGGATCCTTGCCCGAGATGGGATCGATCGGAACCTGCTTCCCAAACATGTCCTGCCGGCTCGCGGCCGAATAGATGTTCTCGCGCTTGGTCGGTATGAACCGAACTTTGTCGGCGGGCTGCTCCTCGTCCTTGCCGCTCGCTTTGTAGATCACCGTTTTCCAAGTGACGAGGAATCCCCTGCCGTCGGAGCTCTTGCTGATCTCGACCGTGAGGTCGCGTCTGGACTGGTCTTTGCCGGAGACCTGAACGGATTCGCCCGTGAACCGCCCGACGAACTCGTCGACGCCATCGGCCGCCGCCGCGGCCGGCGCAAGCGTGATCGCCAACGCCAAGACTATCCCACGCATCGGCACACCCATTTCGCGCATGTCCCGCCACAATCTTACACGAAGCGAGGCGCGAAGTCGCGTCGCGGCTGTCGAGGCAGGCTCAATTTCGTGTTAAGAGACCTGCCCCGTCCCGCGCTGTCGAGGAATCCGAGCTCTTGCCGTCCGACGCCCCAAAGCCGCCGCTGATCCAGCTCTCCGGCATCGTCAAAGCCTATCCCGGCTGCCTCGCGAACGATCGCATCGACCTTTCCGTTGCCGCGGGCGAAATCCACGCGCTGCTTGGCGAGAACGGCGCGGGCAAGAGCACGCTGGTCAAGATCATGGCCGGCGTGGTGGCGCCCGATGCCGGCGAGATCCGCTGGCAAGGCGAGCCCGTCGCGATCGACGGGCCGGCGGCTGCGCGGCGGCTCGGAATCGGCATGGTTTTCCAGCACTTCACGCTGTTCGAGAGCCTGACGGTCACCGAGAACGTGGCGCTCGGCGCGGGCGTTGAGGGGCGCGATCGCAAGGCCCTGGCCGCGCGCATCGCCGCACTCGCCGCCCGCTACGGCCTCTCCGTCGATCCCAGCCGGCACGTACACCATCTCGCCGTCGGCGAGCGCCAGCGCGTCGAGGTGCTGCGCTGCCTGCTCGAGGAGCCGCGCCTCATCGTTCTCGACGAGCCCACCTCGGTGCTGACGCCGCGGGAATCCGATGCGCTGTTCGCGACGCTCCGCCTGCTCGCCGCCGAGGGCCGCGGCATTCTCTTCATCAGCCACAAGCTCGACGAGGTGCGGGCCCTCTGCCAGCGCGCGACCGTGCTGCGCGCCGGCAAGCGCGTCGGGGAATGCGATCCGCGCATGGAAAGCGCCGCCAGCCTCGCGCGCATGATGGTAGGCGCGGACGTAACACCCGCGCGCCGCGGAACGCCGCGCGCCGCCGGCGCCGAGATGCTGCGGCTTAAAGCACTTGATCTTCCGCCCGCCGATCCGCACGGCGTAGCGCTGCGCGGCGTCTCGCTCGGCGTGCACGCCGGCGAGATCGTCGGCATCGCCGGCGTCGCCGGCAACGGGCAGAGCGAACTGCTCGCCGCCATCACCGGCGAGCGGCTCGCACCAAACGACTCCGTGCGCATCGCGGAGATGCCCGTGGGCCGCCACCCGCCCGCCCATCGGCGCAAGCTCGGCCTCGCGGTCATTCCCGAGGAGCGGCTCGGGCGCGGCGCCGTGGCCGAGCTGAGCCTCGCCGAAAACGCGGTGCTGACCGCAGCCGGCGAGGGGTTGGTGAAGAACGGCTTGGTGCGGTCGCGGGCGGCGGCGGCATACGCGCGGAAGGTGATCGAGCGCTTCGGCGTCGTCGCGCGCGGCAGCGCGGCCGGGGCCGACAGCCTTTCGGGCGGCAACATGCAGAAGTTCATTCTCGGCCGCGAAATGCTGCAGAATCCGAAGCTGCTGGTGGCGGCGCATCCCACCTGGGGCGTCGACATCGGCGCGGCGGCGGCCATTCACCGCGCCCTGATCGCGCTGCGCGACCAGGGTGCAGCGATCCTCATCGTCTCGGAGGACCTCGACGAGCTGCTCGCGATCTCGGACCGCGTCGGCGCGATCTGCCGCGGGCGGCTCTCGCCGGTCGTCGCCGAGGAAGAGGCGGGCCGCGAGCGTATCGGCCAGTGGATGAGCGGTCTCTTCGGCGCCGAGGCCGAGGCGCATGCGGCTTAGGCTCGAGGCGCGCGCGCAAACGGCGCGCTGGCTCGTCTTCGCGACGCCGCTGCTCGCCGCCGCGCTCACGCTCGCTTCCGGCATCGTGCTGTTCGCCGCGCTCGGCTACGATCCGGGCCGCGCGCTCACCAGCTTCTTCATCAAACCGATCGCGGACGTCTATGGCCTGACCGAGCTCGCGGTCAAGGCGACGCCGCTGCTGCTCTGCGCGCTCGGACTTGCCGTGGGCTTCCGCGGCGGCATCTGGAACATCGGCGCCGAAGGGCAACTGACGATCGGCGCCATCGCGGCCGGCGGTTTGGCGCTCGCGTTCCACGACGCAGAGCCGGGGTGGCTGCTGCCCGCAATGGTGATGGCGGGCGCCGCAGGCGGCGCCGCGTGGGCGGCGATCCCGGCATTTCTCCGCGTGCGTTTCAACGCCAACGAGATCCTCACCAGCCTGATGCTTACCTACGTGGCCCTGCAATTGCTCGGCTATCTCGTCCACGGGCCGTGGCGCAATCCACACGGCTTCAACTTTCCGCAGTCGCGCGAATTCGGCGAGGGCGCCGCGATCCCGCTGCTGATGGAGGGCGCGCGGCTCCATGTCGGCACCATCCTGGCTGCGCTCGCGGTGCCGGCGGCGTGGGTGCTGCTCGACAAGAGCTATCTCGGCTTCCAGATCCGCGTCACCGGGCTGGCGCCGGGCGCCGCCGCCTATGCCGGCTATCCGGTCAGCCGCATCGTCTGGGCCGGCTTCATCGCGGGCGGTGCCATGGCCGGCCTCGCCGGCATGATGGAGGCGGCGGGGCCGATCGGAAAGCTGCAGCCGCTGATCTCGCCGGGCTATGGCTTCGCCGCGATCATCGTCGCGTTTCTGGGGCGCCTCAACGCGATCGGCATCCTGTTCGCGAGCCTATTGGTGGCGCTCCTTTATCTCGGCGGCGAAACGGCGCAGATCGACCTGAAGATCCCGCCGGCCGTGACCGGCGTCTTCCAGGGCCTGCTGCTCTTCTTCCTGCTCGGCTCCGACTTCCTCGTGCGCTACCGCCTCAAATTCGTGCGTCGCGCGCCGGTCTGAAGTTTGCAGGGAGACGGGGAGGCGGGGAGAAGAAAGAAAATGAACCACAGAGACCGCAGAGGACACAGAGAAGAAAAAGAACGCGCGCCTTTGGCGCGCAAACCTTCTTTCTCCGTGTCCTCTGCGTCCTCCGTGGTTCATCCTTTCCCTTCTTCTCCCCGTCTCGCCGTCTCCCTGCGCACTTCCTTTCTTGCGGCCCTGCGATGATCGAGATCGCCGAAGTCGTCGTCGTGATCCTGGTCGCCACGCTGCGCGCGGGGACGCCGCTGGTGCTGGCCGCGCTCGGCGAGCTGGTGACCGAGAAGTCCGGCGTCCTCAACCTCGGCGTAGAGGGCATGATGCTGGTCGGCGCCGTCGCGGCGATCATCGCGACGCTAGGCACCGGCTCCTACGCGATCGGCACCTTTGCCGGAACGCTGGCGGGCCTCGCCATGGCGCTGCTGTTCGGGCTGCTCACGCTGTCGCTGCGCGCGAACCAGGTGGCGGCGGGGTTGGCGCTCACCATCTTCGGCCTCGGCCTGAGCGCGTTCCTCGGCCTCGAGTACCGCGACAAACCGCTCGATGGCCTGAGACCGCTGGCCGTGCCGGGGTTGAGCGACGTTCCCGTGGCCGGGCCCCTTTTCTTCGGCCACGACATCTTCGTCTACCTCTCGCTCGTGCTGTTCGCGGCGGTGGCTTGGTTCCTCGCGCGCGCGCGGGGCGGGCTCGTGCTCCGCGCGGTGGGCGAGGCGCCCGAGGCCGCGCACGCGCTCGGCCACAAGGTGCTCGCCGTGCGCTACGCGGCGACCGCGTTCGGCGGCGCCATGGCCGGGCTTGCGGGCGCTTATCTCACGCTCGTCTACACGCCGATGTGGGCGGACCAGATGACGGCGGGGCGCGGCTGGATCGCGCTGGCGCTGGTGGTTTTCGCCACCTGGAAACCGGTGCGGGTGCTGCTCGGCGCCTATCTTTTCGGCGGCGTCACCATCGCCCAGCTCCACCTTCAGGCACAGGGCGTCGCGGTTTCCTCGCACATCCTGGCGATGCTGCCCTATGTCGCTACGATCCTGGTTCTGGTACTGATTGCGCGGGACGCGACGCGCATCAAGCTCAACGCCCCGGCGGCCCTCGGCAAGCCCTTCGATCCCGGCCGCTAGGTTGTTCGTGCCGCGAATGCCGTGCCCATCGCCATCGTCTTGCGGGAGAGAGAGACATGAAATCGCTTCGCATCGTTCCGGCGCTGGCCGCGCTGGCCGCCGCTACCGCTCTGGCCGCCACGCCGGCCGCGGCGCAAGAACTCAAGATCGGCTTCGTCTATGTAAGCCCGATCGGCAGCGCGGGCTGGACCTACCAGCACGAGCTCGGCCGCCAGCACCTCGAGAAGACCTTCGCCGGCAAGGTCAAGACGACCTACGTCGAAAGCGTGCCCGAGGGCGCCGACGCCGAGCGCGTGATCCGCCGTCTGGCGCAGGAAGGCAACAAGCTCGTCTTCACCACCTCGTTCGGCTACATGGACCCGACGGTGAAGGTGGCGCGCGCCTTCCCCAACACGATGTTCGAGCACGCCACCGGCTACAAGACCGAGAAGAACTCGGGCACCTACATCATCCGGTTCGAGGAAGGCCGCTATCTCGCCGGCCTCGTCGCCGGCAGGATGAGCAAGACCGGCACCGCGGGCTACGTCGCCGCCTTTCCCATCCCCGAGGTGATCCGCGGCATCAACGCGTTCATCATCGGCATGCGCGAGGCCAATCCCAAGGCCAAGGTGCGCGTCGTGTGGGTGAGCTCCTGGTACGATCCGGGCAAGGAGCGCGAGGCGGCCGAGGCGCTCATCGCGCAGGGCGCCGACGTGATCATGCAGCACACCGATTCCACGGCCCCGGTGCAGGCGGCCGAGGCCAAGGGCGTCTATGCGATCGGCTACCACTCCGACATGTCGAAGTTCGGGCCGAAGGCGCATCTCGTCGCCTCGACCCACAACTGGACCGGCTACTATCAGGCCGTCGTCGACAGGGCGATGAAGAACCAATGGAAAGCGGAGGCCTTCGTCGGCGGCATCAAGGAAGGCATGGTCGTGATGGCCGGTTGGGGCGCGATGGTGCCCGCCGACGTGAAGAAACTCGTCGCCGAGAAGGAACAGGCGATCAAGACCGGCAAATTCGCGCCGTTCCAGGGGCCGCTGAAGTCGCAGGACGGCAAGGAAGTCGTGGCCGCCGGCAAGGTCATGCCCGACAACGACATCGCCAACATGAGCTACTACGTCGAGGGGGTCGAAGGTCAGCTGCCGAAGAAGTAGCCGTCTTTGCCGACACGAAACGCGGGCCGCCGGGGTTCCGGCGGCCCCTTGGGTGCTTGCTGCAAACGCTCAGGCGCCGCGCCCGTCCGCCTTGCGGCGCTCGGTTTCGCGCAAAACAACCTCGCGCATCCACGCCGGGCGTTGACCCGCCGGGGGAGGCTCGGATGGCGCGGCGGCGCCAACCCCGTCATGGGCGCGGCGGCCAGCGTCTTGCTGGCGCCCGCGCAGCATCCGTAGAACCGACGCCGCCGCGAAGCCGACCGCCAGGGCCAAGGCCAGCGTCTGCAGCGGTCTCTCGGCGACCTGGCCTTCGAGCTTGCGTGCGGGCCCAACGATCTTGTCGCGGATCGCCGCCGCCTGCGATTCTGCCGTCTGGGCTTCCGATCCGCGCGGCCGGATGAACACGAGGTAGGCGATGCCCGCGAACACCAAGAGTCCCGCGCCAATCGCGAGCGGTGTCCAGATCGGACCGATGTGGCGCTCCAGTTCCGTGCGCAAAGCGACGAGCAGGTAGGCGAAGCCGATGATGCCAAAGGCAAAAATCAGCGCTCCGCCAACGGCGACCCGGATCGCGCGGCGCTTGAGGCGCGTCAGCGCGGGCCCGACCAGCGCGACCCGCGCGAACCGGCCGGCCAATGAGGCAAGCAGGGCCATTTCGCCCCGAGCGGTCTAGCGCCCGCCGCCCATCAAGCGCGAAACGACGCAACCGGCGGCGAAGGCGACCGCCACGCTCAGAAGCGGCCAGTCGCGGATCAGGCCGGAGACCGACTCGATCTGGCGCCGGCCCTGCTCCGTCGCCGCGGCCAGGCTTTCACGTCCCGCCCGCGCGGCCGCCTGGGCCTGGTCCTTGGCCCTTTCGTAGAGCTCTCCGCCGTTGTCGGCTGCGCGCTGCGCGGCCGCGCCCATCTTAGCGCCCGTTTGCTCTGCCATGTGCGTTCTCCACCCGTTGCTGCGCCGCTCGAGACGGCGGCGGATACCCGTGCGGGCACAACGGAACAGAAAGGCGCAAGTTCCGGCGGCTCAGGGCCGCTCCGAGAGCGTAAGCTGCTCGGGCGCCGGCGTCGGCGCGCGGCCCGAGACTTCGGCGCCGGCATCGGCGGGTAGGCGCGCGAACACCAGCGCCGCGAGCGCCGAGAGGCCGCCGACGATGAGGAAGGTGGGCGCGAAATCCGCCGCGGCCGGCGCCCCGCCGCCGCGCGACGCGGCGACCACGTGCAGGATGAGCGCGCCCAAGCCCACGCCGATGCTGAGCGAGAGCTGCTGGCCCACGCTGGCGAAGCTGGTGGCGCGGCTCATGCGCTCGCGCGTCACGTCGGAATAGGCGAGCGCGTTGATGCTGGTGAATTCCAGCGAGCGGAAGAAGCCGCCGACGAGGAGCACGGCGAGCATAACGGCCGCCGGCGTCGCCGCCTCGAACAGCGCGCAGGCGGCGATCGAGGCGCCACTGATCAGCGCGTTGACGACGAGCACGGTGCGGAAGCCCAACCGGCGGAGGATGCGTTTGGCCGTCATCTTCATCGTGATCGCGCCGACCGCAGCCGAGAAGGTGATGAGCCCCGACTGCAGCGGGTTCATGCCGAAACCCACCTGCAGCAACAGCGGCAGCAGGAACGGGATCGCGCCGACGCCGATGCGGAAGAGCAATCCGCCCAGCACGGCCGCGCGGAAGGTTCCGACGCGCAGCAGCGAGAGGTCGAGGACCGGATGCGCGCGCCGCCGCGCGTGGAGGACGTAGATGGCCAGCGCCGCGGCGCCCGCGGCAATCAAGGCGGCCACCGCCGGGCCGGGCAGCAGGTCGCGGCCGATCGTCTCGAACCCCATCATGACGCCGGCGAGGCCCGCGGCGATCAGCGCGAAGCCGCGCCAGTCGAACGGCGGCACGCGCTCCTCCTCGGTCTTCTCGATCAGGATCAGCGCGAGCGCGATGCCGGCGAGGCCGATCGGGATATTGATCCAAAAGATCCAGCGCCAGGAAAGATACGTGGTGACGAAGCCGCCCAGCGGCGGCCCGATGATGGGGCCGATCAGCGCCGGGATGGTGACGAGCGCGAGCGCCCCGACGAGCTCGGATTTGGCGACGCTGCGCAACAATACCAGCCGGCCGACCGGCACCATCGCGGTTCCAGTGATCGCCTTCGGGATGAGGCGATCCGGCCCTCCTTGTCCCAGGCCTGCGAGACGATCAGCTAACGCCTACGTCTTTGACCAGCAAATACCCGCTGACGTCTCGTTTGATTTTGATCCCATTCTCGACCGCCTCAGTGGCGACGAGTGCAACACGATGGATACGCGATCATCCGATTACGCCTCAATCTCCGTGGCAGAATGCCTGCGCCGAACGAATGAACGGATCAATCCGGCGCTAAATCTTGGACCACATCGTAGTCCTGGGCGCGGCGCGCTTACGCCGAATTCTCTCGGCTTATGCTGCTTACTATAACCACGCCCTCCCCCCATTGGTCCCTTCGCAAAGATTGTCCCATCCATCGGCCTATCCAGAGGAAGGGCGCCGCAACATCCAGACCGGTTCTTGGTGGGCGCTACCTCGTCTGTGCGCGGATTTGATTTTCGGTACACACAGGTGGCTCGAACATCCCCACGATACCGCCTTATCCCTCACGCCGTCACCAACTTCCGTGGGTAGCTCTTTCCAAACCGTTTCAGCTCGTCGAGGTAATTGTAGATGGTGAACCGGGAAACTCCGAGTCTCGCCGCAGCCATATCGACACTTGAGCGGATCAGGAAGAGACCTCTCTTGCTCATGTGGTCCACGGCTTCCATTTTGTCGTCCTTCGTCATACTGGAAACCTGCTTACCGGTGGCGCGTATGCCATCTTCGATGATCTCCTGGACGAGCGAATCGATACTGGGAGGAGTTTCGGTCCCGGCTTCAACGCTTGCGTCCTTCTTTTCGGCAAGAAGATCATTCAGAAGGCTCTGCATATGGCGAAGCTTGTTCATGTCCGCATTGATGCAGAGCGCCGCATAGGCGTCGCCCTCGCCGGCGCGCAAGATCACGCTGGTGGAATCGAGTTCGTTGCCGCTGCGGGCACGGGTACGGTAGCCCGACACAATTGTGTAGGTCTCGTCCGAGGCGCGACCGTCACCTAACAAGAGTTTTTTCAAACCGAGGTCGTCGAAGGGACCGCTGATGATGGCACTGCCAACCGTGCGCCCCGTGATCGCGCCGTTGGCGATGGCAATGACGGAACTGTCAGGCTTGCTCAGATCGTGAAGCACGAATTCGATATTGTTGCCCAGAGCACGCCCTAGCCCCTCGACCACAGCGCGGAGCGTCGCGAGGACCAACTGGCGTTCACGGGCGGACTTCGGATACATCATGACAGGTACGGCTCCGGCACTACGCAGGTCTTACTTGGCCACTTCGACGACGAGTTCTATCTCTACCGGAATGCCCAAGGGAAGCGCATTGGTAGCAACCGCGGCGCGCATGACGGCCACGTTCGCCGAAAACAGCCACGAGTAGCTCCGACGCACCGTTCATCACGATATGCTGCCGCTCGAAGGCGTCGGTACAGTTCATAGCCGTTGAGCTTCACGACGCGCGCAACCTTTTCGAGGTCGCCAAGTGACTGCTTGATAACCGCCAACGCGTTCAGCGCGGCAAGCTTTGCCGCCTCGATCCCCTCGCTCTCGCTGACGTTCTGGCCAGTCTTGCCTTTGATCACGACCTTGCCGTCGGAGATCGGCCCTTGGGTCTCCGGTCCGTACGGTGGGAACATAGGCGGCAAGCGGCGCAGACGCTGCCGGCAATATGCCCAGCGCTTCGAGACGCGCCTCAATAGTCATGAAATGCTCCTTTTAAGGGTCGCCGAGAATATTTTGCAGAAGCGGTCGATCTCGCCTTCGGTGTTGTAGAAATGTGGCGAGATCCGCATCAGATCATCGCGCGCTACGACGCGGACGCCCTGTTGGTAAAGGCGCATGATGAGCTCTGCCGAGTCCCGCGTGCGCACCGAGATGATTCCAGCCGTATGATCCTTTGGCGTCGCGATTTCGACGCCAAGCTCGGAGAGCCGTTCGAAGAGGAGATCCCGCAGGGCCGACGTGCGCTGGAAGATGCTGTCCCATCCGAGGCGTTCGAGATAGGCAAGTGTTGCTTCAAGCACGTAGAGACCGGGATAGTTGATATGCCCGTACGTGACGTCCGTCGAAGGCGGAGGATTGGAATAACCCCGAAAGGCAGGGGCCAGTTGCTCACGCAAAGGCTTGCGGATCACTACGACGCCGAGACCGAAACCTGACAAGAGCCATTTGAATACAGATGCGGCATAGACATCACTAGCGGCAGCGTCAACCGGTATGGCGCCGAGCGCCTGTATGCCATCAACGATCAACCAGGCGCCCTCTTCGCGGCATCTCCCGGCAAGTTGATGCAAGTCCACCCGGCTGCCAGTCGCCCAGTGGACATGCGAGACGCCCACGACTCTTGCCCCGGTAGCGGCTTTGCACAAGAGGTCGGTCCGTCGCGGCTCTTCTTTGATGGGAATGGGATGCGCTTGTGTCCCTTTGAAACGCAGTGCCTCCAGTGCCAGTTTCATGGAAGGGAATTCGTCGTCGGCAAAGACCACCCGGTCGCCCGGTTCAATCGGAAGCGCCTGAAACACGAGGTTCAGCGCCTCCGTTGTGCTTCCGACAAAACCGACCTCGTCGGGCTCGACCGCCATCAATCGCGCGAGCTGACTTTGCACCCGGCTCGCAACCGCACTCCATTCCTCTCGGCCATCGGAACCGCGCATCTGCATCTGATCGTAATAGCGTGCCGCCGCAGCCCCTTGACCCGACCAGGATAGGCCTATCGCGGCGGTGTTGAGATACAGGGTCTCTTCCAGATACGGAAAGTCCCGGCGCACCTTTTCGACATCAATGGTCATCAGAGGCTCATGCTCGGTTCGCGTCCCTTAAGCACTTTGCGGGAACGCAGTGTCGCCACGTCAATCGAGGCCCCGAGGGGGCAGCATCAGATTTGCCATTTTTTGTTGAATAGATCAATATCTTGTTGATATCTGGCGCAGGTTTGGTAATCTGCCGCGCCAGAGACGAGCCTCCGTATGCAAACGGGACAAGCTCGCGGTCACGACTGCAATGGGAGGATGAGAATGGTTAGATCTAAGATCAGCCTGTTTTGTGCTGCGGCCTTTGCTCTTGCTACGTCTGCCGTGGCATTTGCTAACTCGGCTGCCGCCCAGACTGCCGGGCCCCCTCAAGCGTCGAAGACGCTCAATACCGTAAAGGCGCGCGGCGAATTGCGGTGTGGCGTGATCGGCACGAGTCCGGGCTTCTCGCTGCCGGACAGCAAGGGCGTCATGCGCGGCATCGACGCCGACCAGTGCCGAGCAATCGCAGCCGCGGTTTTCGGTGACACCTCGAGAATCAAATGGGTTGTTCTCTCAGCCCCGCAGCGTTTCACCGCGCTTCAATCTGGCGAAGTGGACGTGCTCCTGGCGCAGGTCACCTGGACGATGACGCGTGACAGCCAGCTTGGGTTGCAGTTCGCGAGCATCTATTATTACGACGGACAGGCCTTCATCATTAAGAAATCTCTCGCTGTCGACAATGTCAAGGGGCTGAACGGCGCGACCATCTGCATGCTGGCCAGCGGCACGTCAGAACTGACGGTTCAGGAATATTTCGCCGCCAATAAAATGACCTACAGGCCGGTCGTGCTGGCCGACCAGGAGGAGTTGCGCAAGGCCTTTCTTGCCGACCGCTGCGACGCCTACACTTCCGATGCGTCTAATCTTGCCGGATTCAAGGCTTCGCGGGGCGACAAGGGCAAGGACCTTGTCATTCTTCCCGACCGCATATCCGCCGATCCTCTGGGCACAGCCGTCCGCAACGGCGATGATCAGTGGTTCGATATCGTGCGCTGGACGCACTACGCGCTTGTAATGGCCGAACTGAACGACATCACCACCGAAAACATCGACGCGTTCAAGAAATCTCAAAATCCGCAAATCCGCCGCTTCCTTGGCGAAGAAGGCGATCTTGGCGCAACACTCGGCCTCGATAACAAGTGGGCTTACAACATCGTCAAGTCCGTCGGAAACTTCGGCCAGATATGGGAACGCAATGTGATCGGCGTCGACCGTGGGCTGAACAATCTGTGGACCAAGGGCGGGCTGCAATACACTCCCCCATTCCGCTGAGAACTTTCTCGTGACGGTGTGATGGGAACCGACCGGCCGGCATCATGCGCCCAGGCGGTCGGCCAGGTGAGTGGTGATGGCTTGGCCGATGGCTTCCAGAAGTCGGAAGACGATGCGGCTTGGTTGGGCGATTGATCGGCGAGGAGCGCGCAGCCTTCTTGCACAGGGCTTTATCGTGCTCTCCATCGTTGCGGTGGTTTGGTTCCTCGCCGACAATACCGTCGCAAACCTTCGCGCGCTCGGCATTACCACCGGATTTGGTTTCCTGCAGCGGGTGACCAGCCTGGCAATCCCGAACAGCTGGCTCGACTACACCGCAGGCGTCAGCACCTATGGGCTCGCAATCACGGTCGGCTTCATAAACACGCTGGTGGTGTCATTCATCGTCATCGTTCTCTCGACCGTGCTCGGCATGCTTATCGGAATTGCGCGCCTTTCACCCAACTGGCTGCTTTCACGCAGTTGTCATACCTACGTGGAAGCGCTGCGCAACGTGCCGGTGCTGCTGCACCTCCTCTTCTGGTACCAGCTGCTTCTTCAACTGCCCGGACCGCGGCGCGCGCTCAATCCCGTCGCGGGCGTGTTCGTTTCAAACCGCGGCATACGCTACCCATCCCTTGAACCGGACTCGGCCCATGTCTGGATAGCGCTTGCATTACTCGCGGGCGCCGCCGCCGCCGCAATGCTGGGCCGCCTGAATCGGGTAAATCGGGAGCGTACTGGGAAGGGCAGACGCATATGGCCGCTAGGGCTGTTCCTAGTCGCGGGGCCACCGCTCCTCGCATGGCAGGCGACCGGCGCCAAACTGGCGTTTCAAGTGCCGGAGCTTGCCGGCTTCGATTTTCGGGGCGGCGGCGCGCTGACACCCGAGCTTTCCGCCGTCGTCATCGGGCTCGCCATCTATTCGTCGGCGTTCGTCGCTGAGATCGTTCGCGCCGGCATAATTGGCGTTCCGGCAGGGCAGTGGGAGGCCGCGGATGCGCTTGGGCTCAGGAAAGTGACGACGCTGCGCAAGATCATCCTGCCTCAGGCATTGCGCATCATCGTTCCACCGATAACGAACGAGTACCTCGGAATCATCAAGAACACTTCGCTCGCCGTGGCGGTCGGCTATCCAGATCTTGTCTTCGTCGTCACAACCACGATCAGCTACACGGGCCAAGCGGTCGAAGGCGTCGCCATCATCATGCTGGCTTTCCTGGCGATCAGCCTCTCGGTCAGCCTGTTCATGAATTGGTACAATGCGCGTGTCGCGCTGGTAGCGCGATAGGGGGCGCCAATGGCTGATTCGCAGGCGCCGACCGTTCTTCCGGTTGCAGAATACCTGCCGCCGCCGATGGAAAAAGGACCGGTCGCGTGGGCAACGAAGAACCTCTTCAACTCCTGGGCCTCGACGCTGACCACCATCATATCGGTCCTGATTCTCGGAAACCTCGCCTGGTGGTTCTTGGACTGGGCGGTTTTCCGCGCCGTCTGGACGCTGCCTGGCTCCGGCATCGCCGACACTCTGGCCTGCCGCGCCGAAGAGGCCGGCGCCTGCTGGGCCCAGATCTCGGAGAAATACAGATTCATCCTGTTCGGCCTTTATCCTTACCTTGAACAATGGCGCCCAGCGCTCTGCATCGTCATTTTCATCGCACTCTATTTCTCTTCGGCTGACCGACGCTTGTGGAACTGGCGGCTCTCTGTCGTCTGGGCGGCGGGCCTCGCCGCGATCTGGGTGTTGATGCGTGGCGGCTTCCTCGGCCTGCCCATGGTGTCGGATGACTTGTGGGGTGGCCTCCCGGTCACCCTTTCACTTGCAACATTCGGCATTGCGTTCGCGTTTCCGCTGGCGATCGTCGTGGCTCTCGGTCGCATGTCGACGACGAGCCCCACTGCCCGTTTCGTCTGCCTGGTCTATGTGCAACTGATCCGTGGCGTTCCGCTGATCAGCGTCCTGTTCATGGCAAGCGTGATGTTTCCGCTGTTCCTGCCGGAAGGCGTGACGGTCTCGAATCTGCTGAGGGCGCAGGTGGCCATCATCATCTTCGCCGCCGCCTATCTTTCCGAAGCGATTCGCGGCGGGCTGCAAGCGGTGGACAAGGGACAAAGCGAAGCGGCCGATTCCCTCGGCCTTGGCTACTGGCAAAAGATGATCCTGATCGTCATTCCGCAGGCACTTCGGGTCGTGCTGCCGCCGATCGTCAGCTTGTGCATCTCCTTCTTCAAGAGCACGTCGCTCGTCATGATCATCGGTATTTTCGACCTGCTCAATGCTGCCAAGCTCTCCGTTTCCGAACCGGCCTGGCAGGGGTTCGGCACGGAGGCCTATCTGTTCGTTGCGATGATCTACTTCGCCTTCTGTTTCGCGATGGCGCGATATGGGCAAGGCCTCGAAAGGCGCCTGAACGCTTCGCGCTGATGCGTACGCCGCTTTGCAACGTAGGGCAGCCCCGAGCGGATTGGTCAACGGCGTTGTCACGGTAACGGCTTCTGAGGGGCTTACGCGATAGACGCGCGTGCATGTACCCCTCGCCCGTCAACTATGAGCGCCGTCGTTTCCTATGCTGCTGGAGCGCGGCATTGTCGTCTCCTATGAAACGATCCGCCGCTGGCGAAGGAAGTTCGGCCCGGACTATCGGACTATGCGCGTCGCCTTCACCGCAAGAAGCCCAGCCGGAACGACGTGTGGCATCTGGACGAGGTAGTCATCACCATCGCCGGCAGAAAACACTGGTTGTGGCGCGCCTTCGACCAGGACGGCTATGTGCTTGACGAGATCGTCCAGAACCGCCGCAACACCAAAGGCTGCCAAGCGATTGCTGACCCGGCTTCTAAAGAAGCAGAACGTCGCGCCGAAGCGGATGATCACCGACAATGCGTTCATATGGTGCGCGCTCGATCCCTGGCACCTCGTCGCCTTCGCCAACGCGCTGGCGGACGCGAGCGGCCGCGTGATCCGCAGACCTTCGGCCGCGTGCCGGCCTGGCCGCGCCTCCGCCATTCCGGTGATCGACTCGCGCGAACGCAGCGTCCCACGCATTCTCGCGTCACCGCCGTGGCCGGGGGCGAGGCGGCGGCTGGCCGAGGCCGCCTAGCGATCGGCCGCGATAGCGGCCGTGGCGCCTCCGGCGCGGTCGAGCGCACGTATCTCGAATCCTCCCGCCGTCGCCGAAGATTCGCCGCTCACCAGGCCGCCGTAGATTCGTTCCGGATCCAAATAGACGGCCACTCCCTCGACGAAACGCGGCACCTTATCCGCGATGGTCACGACTTGCCGCATCCACACAGGCTCTCGCGCCGTGGCGCAGCGCTGAAATCCGGCAAGCACTTGGGCGCTGTGCGGGCCGTGCAGAAACCGGTCGAGGCGTCCGCCGACCAAGCTGCGGCCGAACAGCGTGTCGATCGCCGTTCCCGTCAGGCGGATGTGGAGGCCGCGTTGCTCCGTGCCCGCGATCGTGAGGATGTCGAGGACATAGAGGTGCGGCTAGAGATCGCGGTCGAGTCTCAGCGGGTCGAAGGCCGCGGCCGAGAGACACCGCAGGAGGTGGTCGGCCAAACGCTGAAGCCGCTCGTTCATGCCCTATTATAAATCCGCGACACGTGCTTGTCGCGACCCCGCAGGCCGGTGCCGCTCGCGACGGCCCGACCTCAGTCGTAAGCGCCCGGCGGACCGTAGGGTGGGGGATGGGTGGGCGGCCCCGACGGCGGCTCGACCGTCGCTTGGCGCTCGCAGACGACGTGACGGAGGCCCGTGCAGCGCGGGCCGATGCAGCGCGCCGCATCGCCCGCCACGCGCGTCGCCCCTGGCTTGTAGGACGACCAATCCACCGCGCGGTCGAAGCCGCGGAACTCGCAGAACTTGTTGGCGCCGCCCCAGCCGCAATCGGCGCCGCGCACGCTGCACCAATCGGCCGGCACGCCCTCGTTGCGCGGGTGATCGAAGCGCACGCGCGCCGTCGCCGGCGGAACGGGCGGCACTGCGGCCGCGTCCTGGTCCGGCGCCATCTTGCAGACGACCGATTGGAACGCGGTGCAGGTGGGGCCGGTGCAGTAGGTGTCGCCGCTCACGACATAGGTGCGGCCGGGCTGGAACACTTCGTAGCTGAGCGCGCGCTCGTAACCGCGATCGCGGCAGAACGCATGCGCGCCCGGCCAGCCGCAGCCCCGGCCCCAGCCTCGGCACCAGTCGACCGGCACGCCGTCGACCATCGGGCTGTCGATGCGGATCTCGCTCGCCACGGCACCGCTCGCACAGGCGCCACTGCCCGCGAGCGTGAGGATGATCAAGATTTTCCGGAACATGCACGCCCCCGACTCTCCAAGTATCCCTAATACGGGACGTGCGGGCGTGGCGTGGCCGGTCGCGCGCGGCGACGGTGCGCCTACCGCGGCCCCGAGTTGCGGCGCGCGGGCGGCGCTTCCTTTTTCTCGTCGGGCTTCGCGGCAGGCGTGGGCGCCGGCTTCGGCTCCTCGCTCTTCTTCTCCTCGCCCTTCTTCTCGTCCTCCTCTTTCTTCTCTTCCTTCTTCTCGGGCTCGGAAACGTCGTCGATCTTGTAGGTCATGAAGCGCGAGCTGGTCGTCGGCAGGTGATAGGCCCAGGCGCGCACGCGACCGTTGATCTCGGCGGCTTCCTTCCTGACCGCGTCGGGGTCCTTGAGCTTGGTCTCGGGCTTGGGCCTCTCTTTGAGGAGCGCCGCCTCGTCGACCTCGGCCGAGAGCGAGACCCAGAATTTCTTATCGACCTCGGCCATGCGCGCCTTGATGACGAGGCCGTCGAAGGTGCGCCACGTGCCGGTGCCGACGCCGTTCTTCTCGAAGTCGATATCGGCCGCCTTCTTCACGTCGTCGAGGTTCGCATTGTCGAGCGCCTCGGCGACGTAGCCGATCGTGCGGACCTCCTTGGGCTTGCGGCCGGCCGGCAGGTTCTTGATCGCGTATTCCTGGTCCTCAAGCTTGTCCTTGGCGATGTGGAGCACGAGCTCGCCCTTCGCGCTCCTGGTCTCCACGTCCCGGACGCGCTCGACGTCGATGTCCATGACGCTGCGCGCGATCCAGTCGAGCGCCTCGGGCTTCAGCGTGGGATCGCCCTCGGCGAGCCAGGCCTGATCGCTCCCCGCCTTCCGGACGTAGACCATCTCCTTGCCGAGGATGACGTTCGTCGTGTTGGCCTTGCCGTAGATCACGTCGGCCAACACCTTGCCGTCCTTGTCCCTGACGGTGAGCTGCTTCGACTGCGCGTCCTTGCCTTTGGGATCCTCGAGCTCGAGCTTGGCGAGCCGCGCGGGGTCCTTGGTTTTGGCCTCATAGGGGCGCAGCTCGGTCAGCGAAAAGAGGGCCTTCCGGATCAGCGCCGTGTCGGCCGGATAGTCCGACATCTCCTTCACCACCCACGCGCCCTCCTTCTGGTGGATCGTGAAGGACTTGCCCTTGGCGGCGATGGTGAGGCTCGCGGCGCTGTTGATCGCCTTGGGATCGAGGTCCGCGAACATGCGCTCGCCGGGCGCGGCGCGCTCGCTGATCGGCGCGGGCGTCAGGTAGATCGTGGCGCCGGCGAGCACGAGGGTGACGCCCGAGAGCGCGTAGAGGACCTTGCTGTTCATCGCGATTCTCCCCGGCCTCAAGCGGTCTCGTAGCGCCGGCGGCGGCGCTCGTAACGCAGCGCGCCGACGACGATGGCGATGATGGCGATGAGCAACGGAATGATTCCGATATTCGCGATCTTGAGGTAGCCGTCCATCGTCTCGTGTTCGCGCCGGGCCTCGAACTGCACCGCGCGCTGCTCGCGCCGGATGCGCAGCAGCTCGCGCGTGAAGTCGACGACGGCGGCCTGCTGATCGGCGGTCAGCTCGATCCTGCCGTCCTTGCCCTTGGTGCGGACGTCCTTGAGCTTGTCCTGGATGTCCTTGTAACGCTTCTCGAGGTCGGCGCGCTGGGCGCGCAGCCGCGCATCGGCCTCGGCCTGCATCTGCTCGACGCGCGTAAACGGACGCGCCGCGACACCCTTGCCGCGCAGGCCCCGCAACGCATTGGCGCCGGAGAGCTGATCGAGCGCGAACATGAGGAAATCCGCATTGCTCGTGTAGGGCACGCGGATCGTCTCGCCGAAGAAATTCTGCTCGCGCGCCCAGAACTGCTCTTGCATGAAATCGACGTCGGCGACCACGACGACGTCGATGTCGCCCTTCGACTCCTTGAGCGGCTCCTCTTTCTTCGCCTCTTCCTTCTTGGGCTCTTCCTTTTTCTCAGCCTCCTTGGCCGGCTCGTCTTTTTTCGCCTCTTCCTTCTTCGGCTCTTCCTTGGGTTTGGGCGCGCCCTCTGGGAAGGCGGACTTGACCTTGCCGTTGATGCGCACGGCGAGGTTCAGCGCTTCCTTGCCCGGCTTGTATTCGCGCAGCAGGCCGAGGACGTCGGGCTGCATGCGCAGCTTCCCGGCGTCGGTCTCGGAGGCGGCGCCGGTCGTAAACAGGAGAGGGGTCACCGTCGTGGCGCCGTCCTTGGCCTTCTGGATGATGCCGCTCGTGGCGAGGATGACCTGATTGAGCCCGGCGGTAATCGGATCGCTGCGGTTGATGTTGTTGCCGGTGCCGATGCCCGCGCGGAGATCGAGCCAGGCGACGTAGCGCGCCGCCACCGGCCGTCCGCCCTGGTCGGCGGCGTTGACCCTAAGCGCGCGGTCGGCGTCGGTCGCGACCTTGTCGGCCCTCACCTCGATGCCCCAGGCCTTGAACAGCGTCGGCAGATCCGAGCCCGGGCCCACCATGCCGCCGCCGAACATCGTGCGGCGGCGCGGCGCCGATTCCGGCACCGGATCGACGAGGACAATGGCCTTGCCGCCTTTGAGGACATACTGGTCGATCGCGAACAGCACCTTGTCCTCGAGCCCGGCCGGGTGCGCGATCAGCAGCACGTCGACGTCGTCGGGAATCTTGTCGGCGTCGGTGATCATCTTGGTCTCGAACACGCCGCTGATCTCGGTGTAGATCGGCCAGGGCGGCTGCATGCCGCCGGGCGTGAACTGGCCCTGGAACGGCAGGCTCGTGATGACGCCGACGATCTTCTTCTTGGGGTTCGAGAGATTGCGGATGAGCCGGGTCAGATCGTACTCGATGAAGGGCTCGCGGTTCGGGTGGAAGAACGCGATCTTGTCGCTCTCGTCGACCGTGTTGGTGCCGACGAGGCCGAAGAACACTTGCTCGCCGCTCTGGTCGACCGGCACGGCCTGGACGCCGAACGCGACCGCGCGGTCTTCGTCCTCGGAGAACGATGCAGGGTTCAGGATCTCGAGGCGGATCTTGCCGCGCGCCAAGGCGGCGTAGCGCTCGAGCAGCGCGCGCACGCGCGTCGCAAAGGCGCCGTAGGTCGGCACTGTCTCGCCGAGCTTCGTCGAATAGAAGAACCGCAGCGTCACCGGCTCCTGCATCTCGCGCAGCGTCTTGTAGGTGCCCTCAGAGAGCGTGAAGGTCTTGTCCTGGGTGAGATCGAGCGCCACGCCGCGCACCGCCACGTTCGAAAGCGCGTTCAGCGCCGCGAGGAAAACGAACGAAACGACGAGCGTGGCGACGACGATGCCGCGGCGGGATCTGAAGTAGCCGAGCATGGCCTACTGCCCCTTCTTGAGCTCGAGCACGAGCGTGTTGGCGAACAGGAACACGCCCATGACCGAGAGGAAGAAGATGAGGTCGCGCAGGTCGATCACGCCTTTCTTGATCTGGTCGAAGTGGTTCAAGAAGCTGAACGAGGCGACGAGCTCGACCAGGCTCCGCGGCAGCACGCTCGCCGCGAGGCTCAGCACGAGGTTGGTGCCGCCCAGCGTGAACAGGAAGCAGAGCGCCGCCGCCAGCACGAACGCGATCACCTGGTTCTTGGTCGCCGCGGACAGGCACGAGCCGATCGCGAGATAGGCGCCGGCCATCAGGAAGCTGCCGATATAGCCGGCGAGGATCGCGCCGTTGTCGGGCTCGCCGAGGTAGTTGACCGTGAGCCAGATGGGGACGGTGAGCACGAGCGCCACGCCCGCGAACAGCCAGGCGGCGAAGAACTTCCCGAGCACCGCGTCCCAGAGCGTCACCGGCAGGGTCAGCAGCAGCTCGACCGTGCCCGATTTCCGCTCCTCGGCCCAGAGCCGCATCGAGATCGCCGGGATCAGGAACAGATAGAGCCAGGGGTGGAACGTGAAGAAGGCTTCGAGATCGGCCTGGTTCCGGTCGAAGAAATTGCCGATGTAGAACGTGAGCGCGCCGGCCAGCGCGAGGAACACGATCAGGAAGACGTAGGCGACCGGCGTCGTGAAATAGGCGACGAACTCGCGCGTGAAGATGGCGGCCACGGTGCGCGGGCTCATGCGCGGCCTCCCTCGGCCATGACCGGCGCATGCGGGCGCGCGCGAGCGGCCTCTCGCGCCGCACCGCCGCGCGTGATCTCGCGGAACACGTCTTCCAAGTGGCCGCGGGCGAACTGGATGTCGTCCACGGGCCACGCCTTGTCGCGCACGAAGCCCTCCACCGTCGAATAGATCATCTCGCCCGGCTTCGGCAGCACGCGGATGCCGCCCGGCACCGTCTCGACCGACTCGACGCCGGGCAGCGTGACGAGCATCTGCTGCGCCGCCACCGGCACGGCGCGCATCTTGAGCGTCACCGCCTGGTGTGCGCGCGCGCGCGCCTCCAGAGCCTTGGGCGTGGCGTCCGCGACCACCTTGCCGGCCGCGATGATGATCGCGCGCGTGCAGATCGCCTCCACCTCCTCGAGGATGTGCGTCGAGATGACGATCGTCTTCTCGGGCGCCATCTCGCGGATGATCTCGCGCACGTCGTGTTTCTGGTTCGGGTCGAGGCCGTCGGTGGGCTCGTCGAGCACCAGCACCTCGGGGTCGTGCAGCAGCGCCTGGGCGAGGCCGACGCGGCGCTTGAAGCCCTTGGAGAGCGTGTCGATCGGCTGGTTGTAGACGGTCTCGAGCTGCGCCAGCTGCACCGCGCGGTCGATGCGCTTCTTGCGCCCCTCCCCTTTGTAGCCGCGGATGCCGGCGACGAAGCCCAGGAACGCGGCCGGCGTCATGTCGACGTAGAGCGGCGCGCCCTCGGGCAGGTACCCCACGCGCTTCTTGGCCGCGATCGGATCGCGCTCGACGTCGTGCCCGCACACCTTGGCGGTGCCGGCGCTGGGCGCCAGAAAGCCCGTAATCATCTTCATCGTGGTCGATTTCCCCGCCCCGTTTGGGCCGAGAAAGCCGAGCACTTCGCCCTTTTCCACGGTGAAGGTGACGTGATCGACCGCGCGAATGGGGCCGAAATCCTTGGTCAGAGATTGAACTTCAATCATCTCTCTCGGTGGTCTTTGATCGGGTGTTAGGTCGTCCAGTCGGCGCGCTTCATCGCGCTTTGTCAGACCCTTGGGCGCTTGCCTCGCCCCTTTTCGAGGGGGCCGCCCCGGGCGCGTAGACAGATGGCGCGGAGGCCCCGCTTGTCAAGCGGAAACCCCCTAGGGAGACCGGCGGCTTATGGCCACCCTTTGCGGCGGACTTGTGACGCGCAAGCCTAGCGAATGGCGCTGACCTTCACGCCGATCGCCAGCTTGATCCAGGCGCGGTCGGCGGTCAGAACCTCATGCCCCCCAAGCTTGGCGAGGGCGAGGCAGGCGCGGTCGCTCAGAGACAGCCGAAGGTGATGCGTGAAACGCTGGAGCCGGCCGCATTCGAGGGCCTGCGCCTCGTCGAACGGGAGCACGGCGTAACCGAGAGCTTCGCGCAGCGCGGCTGCGGATTGAATGGAGTGGCCCGCCCGGACAAGTCTCGAGATCGCCTCGGCATGGTTGACCGCGCTCACGAAGGCGGCGCGCGCGATCTGCCTGACGGCCTCGCCGCCCGTCTCGCGAAAATGCGCCGCGAGAATGGCTGAGGCATCGAGGACGACCCTACTCATTCTTCGGTGCGCGGCCGGGAAATCTGCGTTCTTCGCGCTCGAATTCGGCGCGGCGCTCGGCGATGAGCTCGTCGACGGCGCTTCCAGGTCGACGCTTCAATACGCCCATCAAACGATCGATCTGGCGCGACGCGGCTTCGACGCTCATGAGAATGAGTTCGCCATTCTCGAGGCGCCAAGGCACGCGTCGGCTCGGCATGCCGTCGACAGCTTTGAGCAGCGTCGGCGAAAGCGTTATGCGACCGTCGCCGTCGACTTCGAACACCCCGCAATTTGCGGTGTCGCCATCGCTTGCCGCGCAGGTCTCGGCGGACATGGTCTCGGCTACCCCCGCCGCGGGCGGTGTGGCGGCAGGAGCGGTCGTGAGCACGTTGCGCACGTGCTGATAGCCCTTGCGGAGGAAGCCGGCGATCGCGCTTCGCGAATAACCCGCCGCGTGGAGCGCCCTGATTTTCTTGGAAGTCGACGCCTGCGGCGCGGCAATCGCCTCCATTCGCGCGCGAACTTCGGGGTCTTTGGGCGTTTTGGGCATGTACTGTGACATGGCATATCTTAACTGTTAAGATAACATTAGATCAGATCAATAAGCGTGTCAAATGCCCGTTCGATCGAAAAGTCCACGACAAGGACTGCGGCAGGCGCGCGGATTTCGCGCCATGCGATCGCACACTAGGATGAGCGGATGAACTCGCCTCACCGTCCTTCACGCGCCGCCGTGTACGTGCAACGTGTCGTGCGCCGCGTGCGCGAGATCCCGCTGTTCTTCTGGTACGTGGCAAAGCGCTACTGGCACGACCATTGTTTCCAGAGCGCCGCGGCGATGAGCTACAATTTCCTGTTCGCCGCGATTCCGATGATCGCGGTGGGCCTCGCGATCCTGGCGGCGTTCCCCGTGTTCGACCAGATCCGGGTGGGCTTCCAGGACTTCATCGTCCAATACCTGCTGCCGCAGGCAGGCGAGGATTTCCGCTACGCGCTCGACGAATTCCTGCGCAACACGCGCAATCTCACCGCCGTCGGCATCGTGGTGCTGGCGATCACCGCCATCATCCTGCTCGATACGGTCGAGACCGTGTTCAACCGCATCTGGCGCCAGAGCCAAGTGCGCCCGTTCGTGGCGCGCGTCACGATGTACTGGGCGATCCTCACGCTGGCGCCGCTGCTGTTCGGCGGCAGCGTGGCGCTCTCGACGCTCGTCTTCCACCAGGGCGGCCTGGTGCGCTTCAGCGGATTGCTCGCGGGCCTGGTTTGGCTGGCGCCGTTCGGCCTCGTGCTGGTCGCGTTCATGATCAGCTACATCATCATCCCGTACCGCCGCGTGCACCTGCTCGGCGCGCTGGCGGGCGCGGCGGCGGCGGCGCTGCTGTTCCAGCTGCTGCGCTGGGGCTTCGCGCTCTATATCGAGGCGTTCCCGTCCTATCGGACGCTCTACGGCACGCTCTCGATCATTCCGATCTTCCTGCTCTGGGTTTATCTCGGCTGGTGCATCGTGCTGTTCGGCGCCGAGATCGTGGCGGCGTTTCCCGAATGGCGCCGCCGCCCGGGCGCCGGCACCGCCAAAGGCTCGCAGCCGGCGCGCCGGCTCATCGCGACGCTGTTGATGCTCGAGCGCCTGTTCATGGCGCGCGGTTCGGGCGCGCCCGTGCGCACCGACACGCTGGCCGACGCGGCGGCCGAGGCGCTCGCCGATTCCGACCGCGGCGCGGTGCAAACCATTCTCGACCGGCTCGTGACCGACAAGATCATCGGCCGGGCCGAGCCGTCGGGCTGGTATCTGGCGCGCGACCCCCAGAACGTGCGGCTTTCGGCGCTGCTGCGCGGGCTCGATCTCGGGCTCGATGCGGGCGAGGATCTTGCCTTCATCCGCACGGCTTGGCGGGCGCGCCTCGCGGGCGTGCTAGCCGGCGCGGGGGCGGCCGAGCGGGCGGCGCTCGAGATCGATCTCGAGACGCTGTTCGCGCCGATGGCCGCCGAAGAAGGGGCGCGCGGGGTCGAGCCCCTGAAACGCAAAGCGGCGGGCTGAGCGCCCGCCGCTTCGCTTTCACGCCGGAGCTGCGCGGCTCAGCCGACGAATTCCCAGCTGCCGTCCGCGTTCTTGCAGCGGCGGCCGTTGATCTGCTCGCTCTTGCCGTCCTTCAACGTGATCGTCTCGCTGAAGTTCTTGCACTGACGCCCGTCGTTGCCGCGATAGGCCTGCGAGGTCGCCGTGACGGTGCCGCGGTTGCCCGTCTGCGGGTTCGACCAGCTCTGGGGCTGGCCGATCGGAGCGCTTTCCGCGGCGTAGTTGGCGGTCTGCGCGTACATCATGCGGTCGCGCTCGTCGAGCCGGCGGCCGATCTCGCTGCCGATCGCGGCACCGAGCACCGCGCCGATCGCGGTGGCCGCGATGCGGCCGCTTCCGCTGCCGATCTGGGAGCCGATCAAGGCGCCGGCCCCCGCGCCGAGCAGGGCGCCGGTCGTCTGTTGGTTGGTTTCGCAGCCGGCGACGGAGACCGCCATCGCTGCAGCAAGGCCCACGGCCATCATGCGCATCGTCTTACCTCGTTGTTGGGTTTCAAAGGGTTGCCGAAGTCGTTCGTGCCGGTGGAGAAGGCATTGTCTCGCCCGCCATCGATACGGACGCCCTGATCCCCGCGTGCCGCCCGGACATCGGACTTCTGTCTGCCAATTATGGCAGAACAAAGCCTTGCCGTCATCCTGAATACGGCGGCGCCGGGTTACGGCGACGTTAACGGCGCTGCCCCCTTGGTAGCGTGCCTTCGGGCGCCGCCATGCTGGCGCCGCGGCGCCCGCTGCCCTAGAAGGCGCTGCCCGGATCCCCCATGTCGATCACGCCCGCCAGCGATCCCATCGATCTTTTCCGCGCCTGGTTCGAGGCGGCTAAGGAGCGCGAGCCGGCCGAGCCCAACGCGGTGGCGCTGGCCACGGTCGACGCCGCGGGCCGCCCGAGTCTCCGCATGGTGCTGTTGAAAGGCGCCGACGCGCGCGGCTTCGTCTTCTACACGAATCTCGAGAGCCAGAAGGGCCGCGAGCTGCTCGCGACCAGGCGCGCCGCGCTCTGCTTCTACTGGAAGAGCCTGAAGCGTCAGGTGCGCGTCGAGGGGCCGGCGGCGCCGGTCTCGGCCGAAGAGGCAGACGCCTATTTCGGCTCGCGCGACCGCGGCAGCCAGCTCGGCGCCTGGGCCTCGCTGCAGTCGCGGCCGCTCGCGGGCAAGATGGAGCTTATGGGCCGCGTCGCGAAGTTCGCGGCGCAGTTCGGCGTCAGCGCCGTGCCGCGGCCTCCCTATTGGTCCGGCTTCCGGATCGCCCACGAGCGCCTCGAATTCTGGCAGGAAGGCCGCTTCCGCCTGCACGACCGCCTTGTTTACGAGCGCGACGGAGCGGGGTGGAAGACGGAAGCTCTTTATCCTTAGGCGGTCATGATATCGGCAATGAATCCGCCCTCTAGGCCCGGCGCCATGACCGACACGAGAGGCATAAGGATCGCGTGTCTTGCGATTGCCTTGCTCGCCGCGGGCGCGCTCTGGCCGGGCGCCGCGCGGGCGTGCAGTTGCATGTGGGCGGCCGGAGGCTTCCTCGGCGTGGCGCCCAACGCCGAGATCATCGTCCGCGCGCGCGTCGTCGACTATCACGGCCGCAACCGCAAGGTCGATCTCGCCATGGATGTCGAGGTCGCGGAGGTCTTGAAGGGCTGCGCGGCGGCTGGAAAAATCCGCATCTGGGGCGACAACGGCGCGCTCTGCCGGCCGTATGTCAGCGCATTCCCGCGCGGGACCGAGTGGATCTTCGCCATCCGCCCGCTGCGCGGCTCGCGCGAGCCCGAGGCGGATCGTGCCGGCGAGTTCTATATTCCCGGCTGCGGCGCCTATTGGCTCAGAGTGGACGACGTCCGAGCCCGCGGCCATATCCGCGGCGGCGCGCCCGGGATGCCCGAGCAGGTGGAAACGCTTGATGCCCTGCGCGCGGCGCTCAAACCGCGCTGATTCTGAAAACAAGAATGCGAGCCGGTTTCATCTTTCGGGCGCCCCTCCAGCGCCGGATCTCCTTTCCGCCCATTTCGCGGCGGACTAGCCCGACCTATTCACCAGCACAGCGGTGAGAGTGGGATTGTGCAGCCGCGTCGAGGCCGGGGCAAGGTTGGGCGCGGCGCTGGATCGGCGCCGGTTGTTCTTGGTTTGGTTGTAGGGT